>OKSA01000285.1_pt1 | contig 48577 bp, 40 predicted proteins | sample 1601181 | NCBI WGS metagenome assembly OKSA01 (sample SAMEA3541538, study PRJEB24748) | human gut metagenome | biome: human gut; feature: human-associated habitat; material: faeces | place: China | collected 2012
GCGCCAAAACCGAATGCACTGACTGAACAGATCAAAAAAATGATCCATGTCAGAACCGGAAGCAATGCTCTTTGCCATGGAAGTTATCGCAATGTTGTCCTTACTAATCATCAGCTCATCTTTGAGCGCAAAACAGATGATGAACGGATGCTGGTTGCAATTAACGCATCGGATACACCATTTACCGCACACAACGGCGAACTCGGGGGAACTATGACTGATCTGCTCACCGGAAATGAAATCCAGATGAACGGCCAGCTCGAAATGCCACCATACAGTGTGCAGTATCTGAAATAAAACTTTTTCTTCCTAAAAAACTGGGAGAGATGACTTTTCCAACAAGTCATCTCTCCCAGTTTCTTTTTTAATAAATATATTCCTTCATTTCCTGATAAACTCTCGCAAGAGGAAGACCCACGATCGTATTATAATCGCCTTCAATCCCACGGATATACATGCCAAATGCACCCTGGATCCCGTAGGCTCCTGCCTTGTCCATCGGCTCTCCTGTTGCAATATATTCCCGGATTTCTTCCTTGCACATCGGATATACATGCACATCACTGCATTCATGAAATGTCTTCCGGATCTTTTTCCCATCCTTCTTTATCAGAAGCGTAACACCGGTGTAAACCTGATGCGCTTTTCCCTGAAGCATGGAAATCATCTGATATGCCTCTTCTTTATCCTTTGGCTTTCCGAGAATCTTTCCATCTGCTGCAACCACCGTATCCGAACCGATCACCAGAAAATCCCCTGCATTTTTCTTTTCATACTGCTGGTAGACATCTTCTGCTTTCTGCGCAGAAAGTTCTTCCACAACCTGGCTTGGAACCTGGGATGTAATTACTTCCTCACAGTGTGACGGCATGACTACATGCTTTATATTTCCCTGTTCCAGCAGTTCTGTCCTGCGCGGTGATGCAGAGGCCAGAACTACAGTCAGCTTCTGTATTCTACTACACATAGCCTAATCCTCTTTCACAAGAATCTTCTTAATTTCTCCCATATACATGTTATGCATATCTTTGTCAGCATACCATTTGTCAAGATTTGCTTTCTCAACAAAATTTTCTTCTCCCATGCGCTGTACATAAACCTTCTTGCATACAAAGATCATTTTTGCTTCTTCAAACGCAACTGTTCCATCTACATAATATGGTGTCAGACCGGCTTCTTTGATCTTATCTTCGTCCCTTCCGGAAACTCTTCCACAGAGATTTAACGCTTCTCTATGCTCTTCTCCAAAGAATGCCAGTGTAAAATAATCTTCTCTGTCCACAAATTCTTTGGTATAACGGGAATCACGGATATAAGCTGTCGCAGTCGGCTTGCCCCACATAATTCCAACACCACCCCAGCTTGCTGTCATGGTGTTACATTTTTCTTCATTTCCTGCTGTGATCAGCATCCACTGTTTTCCGATCAGGTCAAATGGATTATCCTTTAATTCTTCTGCTTTTATTTCTGTAAAACTCATTTTTTTGTCCTCTTATTTTGCAATTACTTTACGGAAATTCTTCTTTCCTTTTCTTACGACTTTTCCTTCACCTTCAAAGTCTGCTTTTGTAAATGTTGTCGCAATATCGGAAACCTTTTCTCCGTCAACGGCAACTCCACCCTGCTGTACGGCACGGCGTGCTTCTGACTTGGAAGCAACCAGTCCACTCTTGTGAAGCAGTGTCAGGATATCGACAGATCCGTCTGCAAAATCTTCATCAGAAAGCTCTGCTGTCGGCATATCTGCTGCATTTCCTGAGCTGAACAGTGCACGTGCACCTTCCTGTGCCTTTGTAGCTTCTTCTTCGCCGTGAACCAGTTTTGTCAGTTCGAACGCAAGGATTTCTTTTGCTGTGTTAAGCTGTGCGCCTTCCCATTTGTCCATCTCATCAATCTGCTCAAGCGGAAGGAATGTCAGCATACGCAGACATTTAAGAACATCTGCATCTGCCACATTTCTCCAGTACTGGTAAAATTCAAACGGAGAAGTCTTTTTCGGATCGAGCCATACCGCACCGGACTGTGTCTTACCCATCTTCTTACCTTCTGAATTCAGAAGTAGTGTGATTGTCATCGCACTTGCATCCTTGCCAAGCTTACGACGGATCAGCTCTGTACCGCCAAGCATGTTACTCCACTGATCATCTCCACCAAACTGAAGATTACAGCCGTATTTCTGGTATAACATATAGAAATCATAGCTCTGCATGATCATGTAATTGAACTCAAGGAAGCTCAGTCCCTTTTCCATACGCTGTTTGTAGCATTCTGCAGTCAGCATACGATTTACGGAGAAATGTGCTCCGACTTCACGAAGTACTTCCACATAATTCAGATCCATCAGCCAGTCCGCATTATTAACCATCAGTGCTTTCCCGTCTGAAAAATCAATAAAACGGCTCATCTGCTTCTTAAAGCAGTCACAGTTGTGCTGGATTGTCTCCGGTGTCATCATCTGACGCATATCTGTTCTACCGGACGGATCCCCGATCATAGCAGTACCGCCCCCGATCAAAGCGATCGGCTTATTACCAGCCTCCTGCAGTCTCTTCATCAGGCACAGTGCCATAAAATGTCCAACATGCAGACTGTCTGCCGTCGGATCAAACCCAATATAAAACGTAGCCTTCCCATTATTCACCAGATCCCTAATTAACGGCTCATCCGTAACCTGCGCAATCAATCCTCTGGCCTGCAGCTCTTCATAAATACCCATTTTCCTAATTTCCTTTCTCTTACCAATCTTTTTATCTTATTCACAGCCAATCTTCTCCGCCGGAAGAAGGATGCGTCCCTGTCCGGAACTCTTCGAAGTTTTTCAAGGATGTCAGCCATCCGGAATCCATTTCTATTTGTCTGCATGTGCAGGCGGATGCTCATACTTCTTAGGTTTCGGAAATTTGTGTTATGATTGAAAATCCATCTGTCTGAGCGCAGCGAGTTATGGATTTTCAATCATGCCCTTAACAAATTTTCAAAATCTTAGAAGTATCAGTCACCGAACCCGCAGACAAATAGAAATAGATTCCGGATGGCGTCCCCCTTAAACCACCCTTCAAAAATTTCCACCAAAAAACCTCGTCCTCCGGCCAATCAGCCTTTAAGGACGAGGTATATTCTCTCGTGGTACCACCTTAATTCACATCCGGCTCGCACCGAATGCCTCAGTCAGTAACTAACATTACCGTAGCAGGTATAACGTCCGCCACTCCGTCACAGCTTACTTGCGCTTCCGCGCGTTCGGTGTGAAGCTCCGAGATGTATTCACATCTGACTCTTCGTGCACCTCTCATCAACCGGTTACTTTCTGTCTGAGCCTTGTCATCTGCTACTTGTTCTCTTCATAGCCTGTAATTTTCTCTTCTTTTGTCATACTACCGTATCCTTCAAAATTTGTCAAGCCGGATTTCACACCAAATTTTCATAAGACAGATTTTGTAAAATCCAGTTCACATACTTCCATTATTATCCTGTTCAGCCTCCAAGATTTCCTAATTCCAGAAATCCGTCTTCTGCACAAGCTCAATATCTGCACTTTTAAAAACCGGATTAACTCCCCGCTTCAACTGATCCTCATAATCCCGGATTGCCTTAAATGCCGTCCCGGACAAAATCAGGATCACCGGAATATTGATCAGTGCCATCACACCCATCAGTACATCGGAAAGATCCCACAAAAGCGACATTTCCATACCTGCCCCTAGAAATACAACAAATGCAGATACCAGGCGGAATCCGCGCATAAATTTTTTCCCCGGTTCCTTTTTATGGATATAGGTCAGAAGATTGTCGCAATAGAAACAATTTCCAAGCAATGTTGTAAACGCAAAAAATACCATAGCCACCGTGATAAATACCGGACCAAATGCTCCCAGGGATTCCTGAAGAGATGCCTGAACCCATGGCGCGCCCTGCATTTCTTTTGTCGGATCAATGCCGGATGACATACACATCATCGCTGTTGCCGTGCACAGTAAAAGCGTGTCGATAAAGACAGACAACATCTGAACCAGTCCCTGTTTGACCGGATGGCTGACGTTTGCAGAAGCGGATGCATTCGGCGCCGAACCGATTCCGGCTTCGTTGGAATACAGTCCCCGGCGGATTCCCTGCATCATTGCGGAGCCTGCAAATGCTCCGAAAATTGCTTTGAAATCAAACGCTTCCTCAAAAATGCGGAGGAACATTTCCGGTACATTGCGGATATTGATGATAACCACAATCAGCGCAATTCCGATATATGCAAGTCCCATCACCGGCACAACCGTCGATGTCACCTTTACAATACGGCTACCGCCGCCAAGCAGACACCATCCAGTCAGAACTGCCAGAATCCCGCCAATGATCCATGGGCTTACCTTCGGATCATAAAAAGAAAATCCGGAAAATGTAGATTGCAGATTATAGGATGCCAGCATATTGAATCCAAATGCATAAGTCATGATCATGGCAATGCAGAACACGATTGCCAGTGGTCTGCAATGCAGCGCCGCCTCAATATAATAAGCCGGACCACCATAACATTTCCCATCCTCTCCCTTTTTCTTATAAATCTGTGCCAGCGTACTTTCAATCAGTGCTGACGCACTTCCGATGATCGCAATCACCCACATCCAGAATACAGAACCAAATCCCCCAATACAGATTGCTGATGACACCCCGACAATATTTCCTGTTCCTACTCTCGATGCCGTTGAAACCATCAATGCCTGGAATGATGAGATTGCCTCTTTATCGTCCGGCTTCTCCATCACGGACTCACAGGCTCTCTTAAATAAACGCGCCTGTGGAAATCTTGTCCGGATTGTAAAATATAAACCTGCTCCGATCAGCATAATCACCAGAAGTTTGCTGTACATAAATGAGCTGACTGCCCCAATAATTGTCTGAAACATACCTTCTTTCCTTTCTCAATGTTTTTTACCATTTTCGCAATATCTTAACGGAAACTCTCAAAATTTGCAAGCTTTTTCTATTTATTTCCTGTCATTTCGTCCCAATCACTTTGTAAAAATATTACTTTTTTCAATCAAAATGTCAAGCCTAAAAAAGCGGACAAGCAACACCTGTCCGCCAAATTTATACTATATTTTTCTAACCCTTTACAGCTCCTGCAGCAACACCCTTGATGATGTACTTCTGTCCTGCCAGATATACAATGATGATCGGGATTACTGTAAGCATGATGCTTGCCATCATCGGTCCCATTTCAACTCTTCCGTAACTTCCGCGGAAATACTGGATCAGCATCGGGATTGTTTTATATTTCTTAATATCAAGTACAAGAGTTGGAAGCAGGTAGTCATTCCATACCCACATTGCTTCCAGAATACCTACGGATATCATGGTAGGCTTCAGGATATGGATATCGATCAAAAAGAAGGTCTGCAACGGATTACATCCATCGATCATCGCAGCTTCTTCGATCTCTACCGGAATCGATTTTACAAATCCGCAGAACATAAATACCGCAAGACCTGCGCCAAATCCGAGATAGATCACCCAGATATTCCATGGCATATTCAGCTTTAAGGTATCTGCTGTCTGGGACAAGGTGAACATAACCATCTGGAAAGGTACAACCATTGAAAATACAAACAGATAATACAAAATCTTTGAAATCACACTATTTACACGGGTGATATACCATGCACACATTGAACAGCATACAAGGATAGCAACCACAGAAGTAAGCGTAATAAATGTACTGTATCCAAGACTGCTTAAAAATCCTTTTGAAGCAATGGCATCTACATAGTTTGCGATTCCTGCAAATGCATCTGCAGTCGGAAGTTTAAATGCAGTTCCTGTACTGATCGCTGATTCTTTTTTCAAAGAGTTCATCAGGATCATGATGATCGGATAAACCCAGGCGAGTGCCGCAATTGTTAAAATGACTGTCCATATTGTATTTGCAATACTTTTCTTCTTTTTCATTACTGCTGCACCTCCTTAGATCTTGTTGCTTGCAGCTGTACCAGTGAAATAATAATAACCAGAGCACAGAAGATCACTGCTTTTGCCTGCCCATAACCTTTCCACTGCATTCCGGCACGTGCGTAGAATGTCTGGTAAATATTCAGTGCCAGCATTTCTGTCGCATGGTTCGGATCTCCACCTGTAAGAGCCAGGTTCTGGTCAAACAGTTTAAATGAATTGGTAAGTGTCAGGAAGACACAGATCGTGATGGAAGACATTACCATCGGAACTCTGATCTTCCAGAGGATATCCCACTTTGCTGCTCCGTCAATCTCTGCTGCTTCGATCAGATCATCCGGTACATTCTGAAGACCTGCGATGTAAATGATCATCATATATCCGATCTGCTGCCAGCACATCAAAATGATAAGTCCCCAGTAACCGGCTGAAGAATTCAGTGCCAGGAGCGGCTGACCGATGATCGTAAGCAGACAGTTGATCAGAATCTGCCAGATATATCCAAGTACGATTCCACCGATCAGGTTCGGCATAAAGAAAACAGTTCTGAAAATATTGGTGCCCTTTAACTTCTGTGTCAGAAGCAGTGCCAGGCCAAATGCCAGTACGTTGATCAGTAAGATCGATACAATCGCAAATAATACTGTAAATTTAAATGAACTCGTAAAGGATGTATCCTTGATCGCTGCTGTATAATTTGATATTCCAACAAATGTTGCATTTCCTACTGTTGTAAATTTACAGAAAGAAAGATAAAATCCCTGTGCAAACGGAATGATAAATCCGATCACAAATGCAAGAAATGTTGGGAGAACAAATATTGGTGCATGCTTTTTAAGTGCCTTCTCCATAGAAATCCTCCTCTTTTCCTTTTGCCCGGAAGGATCTCCCTACCAGGTTAACTCTCATTTCATAAAAAAAGGGGCAGGCAGATTGCCTGCCCCTAGGTCAGTTCTTTTTATGCAGCTTATTTATTCATTTGCAAGTTTGTATTCAGATGCCCATCCATCTACGAATGAACTTACTACTGCATCCCAGTTAGCATCTGTCTGATCTGCTGCATAAGCTGTCAGTGCAGATCCAACACCATTTTTCCACTCTTCTGAAGGCATTGTTGAGAAGTTCCATGCTACCGGAGTCTTTCCGTCTTCGGTCATCTGTTTGTCTTCTTTGATAAAGAGATTCTGAGATTCCTGAGCTTTCTTAAACGGAATGTTGAATCCCATATCGTCTGCCATACATTTTGTTCCTTCATCGGAAGTTACACACCAGTTCATAAAATCTAATGTAGCCTGAACATCAGCTTCGTCCGCTTCTTTATTTACGCACCAGTAATTTTCTGTACCTGTGCAGAGTCCCTGGTTTGCCTCATCGCCTACACCAAAGTAAATCGGAAGCATGGTCAGATCATCATCTGTAAGACCGCCATCGATCAGCTGTGTATATTCCCATGTACCATTCTGATAGAATACAGCTTTTTTATTCAGGAATTCATTTCTTGCATCGTCACCTGTCTTTGCAGCAAGATCCTTCGGATCGCATGTGCTGTTGTTGATGTACAGATCCCACATATCGCGATAATTGTCAAGATATGTGCCTTTGATTGCATCTGTTGTGTTAATTCCTTCATCCTGATATTCAAAGTAGATTGGAAGGTTTGCAAGGTGTGTCTTGAATCTCCAGTCAGAAGATCCGTCCATACCTGCTGAAGTAAATGCAGAAAATCCAAGTTCAGAAGATCTCTTTGTAATGTCTTCTGCCACTTTCTTCAGATCTGCAAAGGATTTGATGTCATCCGGTGTATATCCTGCTTCTTTTAATAATGTCTTATTTGTGATAATTCCATATGTTTCGATAACGTATCCGATACCTGCTACAGAATCTCCGTCTTTCAGTGCATAATCATCACTTGTGAGTTCTTTGTAAACATCAGTGTCAGATAAGTCGTAGCAGTAATCTTTCCAGTTTGCAAGTCCTACCGGTCCGTTTACCTGGAATAATGTTGGTGCTCCGCTCTTTCCCATTTCACTCATCAGAGTGGTTTCATAGTTTCCGGAAGCTGCTGTAACAACCGTTACATCTACACCTGTTTCTTTGGTATAGTCTTTTGCCAGCTGCTGCCACTGTTCATCCTGCTCCGGTTTGAAGTTCAGATAATAAACAGAACCTTTGCTGCTGTCCCCTTTACTGTCTGCACTCTTGTCATCGCTCTTGCTTCCACATCCTGCAAAGCATCCAAGTGTCATGATTCCTACCAGTCCCAGTGCCAGCCATCTTTTTTTGTTTTTCATAATTTTCGTTCCTCCTCGTCTGGATTTCTTTTCTATGGTTAAATAATAGCAAGGATCCAATCAAAGGCTGTAACAAATCGCAAACCTCCTTTAACAAAAAATATACTTTTCGAAATGTAAAAAATTTGTTATTGATAAAATGGCACCAACAGCCTTCTCCTCCCATCATCTCTCTTTCTCATACTCCCGGATACTTTCATCGGCAGTCTCCACCATCTGCGCAGGCGTCATTTTCCCGGCGGCAAGCTGTGGCAGGCACTCCCCGATCGTCTCTTCCTGAAGGATGGAGTTCCATTTCACCTGATAGTTCGGAACGATCTGCGGATTGTTATTGTAGGCATTTACATAATCCTGAAGGAGCTGGCTGATTTCAGTGCGTCCGTTCTTGTCCATCAGCTCTTTCTTCTCTTCCAGATTGAATTTCGTGCGAAATTTCAAAAATTCAACCGCTCCTTCTTTGACCTCCTCGCTGTAAGTGGAAACCACCGCCCAGCCAAAGGTTTCCGGTGAGGCGATCAGTTTATTTCCCGGAAATGCGGAAAATCTTACCTTTTCTTTCCATTCTTCCGGCAACTGGTCGATCATCCAGTATCCGTTCGGAATCATTGCCACCTTTCCTGTGACAAAATTATTGTATGCCACATCGTAGTCTGCATGAATTGCATCTTCTGTTGTATACCGAAACAATTTCTGCAAGGTTTCTGCAATTTCAAAACCGGTATCATTGGAATAGCTTTCTGGGAGAAGCTCTTTCATAAATGCATAGCCTTCTTCCGTGTGTGCTGCCTCTGCTGTTGCAATCAGCATCGGCGCCCAGCCGGTTCCTTCAGTGTGAAGTCCAAGCGGTGTGATTCCGTTTGCCTGCAGCTGGTCACAGCAGTCCCAGAATTCTTCCCATGTCTCCGGGAATTTCTCAATCCCTGCTTCCGCAAAAAGCTCCGGATTCCAAAACATGCCGGCGCACGCAAATGCCGCCGTACTGATCGGTCCAAGATAGATATTGCCATCCTCATCCGTACAGCCTTCCATCACCGCCGATTCGATCATATTCCTCCACTTTTCATCCTCTTCCAGATACGGACTCAGATTCTCGATCCGTCCATCCGCAACCATCATCTGATAAAAGGACGGCAGGGTGCGCACATCATAGATCACAGCCGGAAGCTCGTCTGTGACATTTAACCGTTTCAGATTTTTTCGGTATTCCTCTTCCGTCTCCATGATCCATTCTACTTGCATATGATACGTACCGGCATATTCTTCATTAAATGCATCAACGACATCCTGTTCCGTTTTCTTGCCGGAAGTCGGATCTACCGTCAGAATGATCGGAATATCAATCTCCTTTTTTTCTGTGCTCCGGCTTGTCTGCCCCGTATTTTTACCACATCCGGTAAGCACTGTCAGAACCAGTGCGATACAAAACACCGATTGCAAATATTTTCTATAAATCACGTTTCTCCTTTCCGTCATCCGGAATTTGGATTGTACACCGAGTTCCATTTTCTTCTGCCTCATAGTAAAACAGCACATCCTCTCCATATTTCAGCCGCAGTCTGGTCAGTACATTCACCACTCCATATCCGTGTTCCTTATCCTGGAAGCATTTTTTCGCCTCCAGAATCGGATGCCCGTTTAAGGCATTGATCTTTTCCATCATTTCCCGGTCAATCGGCTTCCCATTATTGAATACCACGATTTTCAGCTGGCTATCCTCCCTCGCAATCTCAATCCGGATCAGACCATTCTCATAAATTTCGCAGAATCCGTGCTTGATCGCGTTCTCGACAAGTGGCTGCAAGATCAGCTTCAGCATCCACGTACTCTTCTCTTCCACCTTACACTCAATCTCATACCGGAACAGATTTGCATTCCGGATCTGTTGGATTTCCATATAACTCTTTACATTTTCCAGTTCGTCCTCCACCGTCACGATATCACTGCCCTTGCTGAGTGACAGACGCAGATATTTGGAAAGTGCCTGAATCATCTTCATGGTTGTCTCTTCTCCGTTTATCCGCGCAAGCATGTAAATTGTATCCAGCGTATTATAAAGGAAATGTGGGTTGATCTGTGCCAGAAGCATGTTCAACTCCGTCCGTCTGAGCACCCCTTCCTGTTCTTTGATCTCTGCCAGAAGATTCTCAATATTTTTTAGCATCTTATTGTAGGAATGTCCGATCTGATCCAGTTCTGTATTGGTATTCAGTTCAATCAGGCGACTGAAATCATTTCCGTCAAACTGTGTCATCTCTTCACTGATCTCCCGGATCGGACTGGTGAACCGCTTAGAAAAATAGATACTGAGCACAACCGCTACCACTGCCACAAACAGATAAATCCCGATCAGCACCGTAAGTACCCTCATCGTTCCCTGTGTCATCACACTCGACGGAACGACTGTGAACACCGTCATTTCAGAGCTGCTTTCTTTGTAAATGGAGCAGACACCACCGCTCACTCTCCGGCTTTTTGCAAGAATACCACTTGTTTCCTGTGCGCTGATCTTATAGACTTCCTGCTTTACCGCATCCGAAATCTTCGTCCCTTTCGGGCACCAATCAGCACATAAATTTCCCTTCTTATCCAGAATTCCGATTTGCACTTCATCTGTCATACTCCGATCCTTTCCAAGTATCGTTTCCAGAAAGCTGTCATTCATCTTGATGAGTAGCAGTCCTGGTTTGCTGGCGTATTCCATGCTGGCGTATTCCATGCTGTGTACATATCTTCCGATAAACAATGCTTCTTTCTCCGTCCCAAACAGAGTATCCTTCGCCCAGAACCATTGTGTTTTCGCATAAGAATCTCCCATGTAATCTTCCAGATGGCTGTCTGAAAAATCTTCATAATCAATATGCGAGTAGGATCTGGCATAAACATTATTTTTATTATCCACATAGCAGTATTCTGCCACATGATCCAGATTCATATAGGCAAAATATTTCTGAAGAGAGTTCTTTTCCACATCTGCAAATGAAGCTTTTTTCAGGCTTTCCTGAACCTGATCGTAAGTAATACATTCTGCTGTCCCTTCATCCGCCTCTTTTGACAGTGTATCCAGAGCCAGCCCCATCTTCTCATTTAAAAATTCATATTTATCTGTAACCTCTGTGGTCAGACTCTGCCTTACATAAATCCAAACACCGATGCTTGACAGCAAAATTGCCAGCAACAACAGCCCCATTATATATCGAAGATATTTTCTCTGTATTCCGGATTTAATCACCCATTTCTTCATTCTTCGTAATCCTTTTTGTATTCACTCGGTAATTTTCCTGTATATTCTTTAAATAAATGTGAAAAATAGGATGCATTGCTGATTCCCACCTGCTCACATACCGTTCCTATACTCTCACATCCATCCTGGATCAGCCTCTTTGCTTTCTCCATTCTCTGCTGTAAGAGATACTTTTTAAAGGTCATATGAAATGTATTTTTAAATACACGCCCGAAATATACCGGATTCAGATAAATCTGCGTTGCCACCTGAACAATAGAAAGTTCTTCCTCCTGCAAATGCTCACCGATATAAGAAAGTGCCACTGTCATATATTCCTTTGCACATTTATTTTCTCCGCTTTCTGCGTATTTTTCCCGTTCCTCAATTGCTTCTCCGAGAATCCTATAACTGACATCTACCGCCTGTGCTGCTGTCAGACTCTCCATATTCGAATAATAATTCTGGAACTGTTTCTGCAGTTTTTCCGTCATTCCGTAAGTATCGTTCAGCATCATCTCCGCTTGCAGCATAACCTTATGTATATAACGGATCTGTAACTCTTCCTCATGTGGAAGTGCGTAGATCAACGCAATAAAAGCCTGTTTTAACTCTTTAAACGCATTCTTCCGAACAGCATTGACGATCGTAAGTCCTGCCTCTTCACAATCACTTTTTGCCGCTTTTTCTTCCTTTTTCACAGGTATGGAAAAAGTATTCTCATTTGTGGCACTGCTGCAGATTGGCTCGAAAAGTCCCTGCGCCTCTTCGTAACTTCGGCGGATTCCATCCAGTCCTTTATACGGTTTGGAAATCGATGCAGTAACCGGACTTTTCTGTTCCCTTTTAACCTGTTCCAGAATCTGCGCAATTTCGCGCACTGTCGCATTTTCCTTTGTCTTGATCAGAAATACATGACAACCTTCTGCCTTTTCAAAATGCCAGAAAAAATACCGCTCTGAAAACATTTCTTCCAGAGATTGTATCAATTCCAGCCTGGCTGCTTCGTAATTCAGTGCATCCGTAATCTTATATGTAAGATCAAGATCCACACACATTGCAATAAAACGGTCGCCCTCTTCGATCACATCTTTCAAGATCGCAAATACTTCCTGCACCTTTTCATAGGAAATTTTATTCTGTAAATATTTCTGTACAACAACCTGAAGAAAACTGGTGGAATCTTTTCGGATCATATTTTCCCAGCTTTCATAACGCTCTTCGCTCTCCAGTTTCTCCATACAGGTCTGGTATGCGCCCTGCATGGTCTCCTGCAGTTTATCTTCCTCGATTGGTTTCAGCAGATATGCATATGCACCAAGATCACACGCCTGCTGTGCATAATTAAAATCACGGTACGCACTGAGCACAATAAAAACCGGATCCAGCTCTGTCTTCTGGATCTCTTCCATCACCATCAGACCGGAAACCTGTTTCATCCGGATATCCGTCAGTACGACATGGGGCTTCACTTTTTTGATCACTTCGATTGCCTGCTCCCCACTCTGTGCCTGACCGGCAACTTCAAATCCCATCTCATTCCAGTTGTACGTCTTAACCAGTCCTTGCAGAAGGATTGGTTCGTCATCTACGATCACAAGTTTTAATAATTTCATACCGTTTTTCCCCATTCCTGATAATCTTCCTACTTCTTATTTTAAATAAGACATAATAAAGGATTTATCAAAAACTATACTTTCGATGCAAAAAATCATACTTTTACCAAAAATTATACATTCTCGTTCAGTAAATAGCAAGAAAAGCCAGCAGAACTGGCTTTTTCTTGCCGTCTGCCGACTTTCCGGATCCTATGATTTGTTAAAAATCATATCTTTTTATTATTTTCTTTTTCTGCGTTTCCAAGCAAATCCACCCATACCAGCTCCGAGTGAAGAAACTGCAAGTCCTAACCATCCAAATACGCTTGCCGGATCTCCGGTCTTCACGGAATCACTTCCGCTTGTCTTGGATTTATTTGTTGTACCATCTGTCTTTTTTACAGATGAGCTGTTTTTCTTTACAAGTGCCTTGATTGCTTTGTTCAGGCTGTTTGTTGCATTATCTACTGCTTCCTGACTTTCTTTTGCATCCAGTGCTTTCTGGGCTTCTGTCAGTACGCCCTGCAGTGCTTTCCAGCTGTCTGCTGTGTAGTCTGCTTCTTTGAGTGCTTTTGCATCTGCAATTGCCTTTTCAAGAGAAGAGGTATCTACAGTTACCGGCTGTTCGTCTGCTTTGACAAGTTTTTCTTTTGCTGCATTTAATGCTGCTGTTGCATTGTCTACTGCTTCCTGGCTTTCCTTAGCTTCCAGTGCTGTGCGCGCATTTGCAAGTGCTGCCTGATATGCTGCCCAGCTCTCTGCTGTATAATCAGATTCTTTCAGTCCTTCTGCTTCTGCAACTGCTTTTTCAATCTCTGTTGTGTCAACTGACCGTTCTACTTTTACAAGGGCTTCAATTGCCTCTGTCATGTGAATTGTCTGCTCTTTTACTGCTGACTGTAATGGATTGTCTGACGCAAGAAGTTCTTTTGATTCTTCCAGTTCACTCATCATCTTATCCCAGCTATCCTTTGTATAATCAGATTTTTTCAATGCACTTGCTTTATCAATTTTAGCCTGTAAAGCTTTTTTATCTTCTTCACTCGCAGTTTTTGGTTTCGCTATATTTTCTGTTCCGACTTCAAAGTTATAACTGTAATCAGCATAGCCAAGTCCATATACAGTCAATTTCCAGTAACCCGTTCCATCTGTTCCTTCTGGAAGTTCACATCTGAGCGATTCTGTAAGTCCAAGCTGAATACCCATGGATTTGTGCATCCAGTTATCTGCCGCAAATTTTGTTCCAAATGTTCTTACCGGTGTTGTATAAGTTGAATCATTTCCATAATAAGTCCATTTGACAGCCTGCATCGCAGAACCAAGACCACCATAGTTACCATTTAAATCCACACGTATGAATTCTCCATAGCTTCCAACACCTTCCCCTTCTTTAATATTTGGAGTAACATCAGCAGTTTCAAGCTGTGTATCCTTTAATCCAGAATAAGAGCCTGTTGTTCTTGCTGAAAATGTGAAAGAACCATCTTTCTGCTTTTCTGCTGTTTTAAGACCATTCGTATTCGCTGTTACATCTGCAATTGCTGTATATGATTTAAGCTGGTTTTCAGAAAATCCGCCAATCAATGTGCCTCCATTTTCTACAACCACATATTTTTCTTTCAATGCACTTAAATCTTCTGTTTCCACTTTAACAGGAACATATTTTATACCAGTCACTTTGTAATCTGCCTGAATAAATGAGCTTCCATCTTCTGCAGTAAATACAGCCTTCTTTTCTGCATTTGTAGTTCTTGTATAAATGCTGCCATCTGTCATCACTGCTTTTCCATTTTTGTCCCAGTAAGACAGGTTATATTGATTACCATCTGTATCTTTAATCACTGCCGTACACTGAAAACTTCCTCTATGTAAGCCATGATTTGCAGTTGCTCTTGTAACAGTATCAAAAGCGCCTTTATCATATTCATTACGAGAATCAGTAACACCAGATGCTTCGGTATTTCCGGCTGCATACACACCTTCATTTGCCCAGTATTCTGACCAGTTCATTCCTACATAAACATAAGAATATCCACTGTCCTCTCCTGCTACTTTATAAGTAAATGTATATGCCTGATATCCATCTTCTGCAATTGTTACAGTAAATGCGTCTCCTGCCTTTGCATCTTTAAACGCATCTTGTGTAAGATCAAGTTTTCCATCTTTTGTAATTAGTTTTACTGCTCTCTTTCCAGATGCTGCATATTCCTTTCCGTTCACTGTAACAGATTTAATCTTTTCTAAATATGTCTTAAATTCTTCTTCAGTAACATTGTCATTCTTTACAATTGCCGGTGCTTTATTATCTTCATTATATTTCACCGGCATTGTCTCTGTGTAAGCATTAAAAGTGGTTGAAATCGGTGCATAATTTCCGCTCTTATCACTGAGTGTTAATGTATATCTGCCTTTTTCCGGTATCTTATTAAATGTGATTGTTCTGGTTGTGCCTTTCTCGTTTTTTGTAATATCTACTGTATAGGTATTTTTATCCAGTCCTTCGATTTCGTATTCTTCTTCAAAACCTTCCGGAAGACCACTTACTGTGATTGCTGCATTTTTAGCATTAATTGATGTATCACCAACAGAAACAGATCCAGCGAACTTCTTTGCAACTTTCTGATCCATCGAGATTTCATAAATACCATCATCTGTGTAGTAAGTTACTTTATTAATCGTCTGTCCCATCATGGTAGCATAATCTTTGGAATCAAGTTTGTTTCCATGTGATTCTGTTACAAATCCAGTGCTCCATGCGAGCTCCTGCTCCTGCTTCTTCTTATTAAGCTTCCAGATATTTTCTACATGACGAAGACCGTAATTACTTCCTTCTTTTGTACTAATCACAACACCATATACAGTGTTAATAGTATCCGGAAGTCCAGTAATATTCAATTGATAATCACCATATTTTGATGAAGTAGAAAATTCAGTTGTAGCATCTTCCAGAATTCTCGGTTCTGCTCCCTTTACTTCGCTAAAACTGAGGCTTCCATCCGCATTTACAGTTGCCTCTTTATAATATGACGGTGTATAACTTAATGTGTAATAAGAATAGCTTGCGCTTTCAAACAATGCATCTTTTCCATTATACGTTGTTGTTGATTCTTTTCCTTTAATTGATGTTGTAATATCCACCTTACTATCATCTTTGATCTGTATATATTTTTCTAATACAGATGCATCACTGATCTTAACCGGGAATGTCACACCTGTAATATCAGAACCGTCACTGTTTACATGATAAGAACCTGCTGCAAGTGAAGCTCTGGTCTTCTGTTTTGTTGCTGATGAAACAGTATCCGCACCTGTCACTCCATCTGCTTTGTAGAAATCAGCATATGGAATGTTCATTAATACATAGACTTCTTTCTGTACATCTGGTGTTTTCTTTACAAGTGCATCAATTGTTGCATTCAAGGTATCTTTTGCACTATCTACTGCTGTCTGGGATTCCTTTTTCTCAAGAGCATCTTTCGCTGCTGTCAGTGCATCCTTCATTGTTTTCCATGATTCAACTGTATAATCGGCTTCACTTAAACCTTCTGCTTTTGTGATTACAGCCTGCAGATCCTCTGTCTTTACAGTATTTTCTTCTTTATTTTCTTCTTTCTTAGTTGCTTCTTCTAATGCATTGTTTACAGCATCAACAATTGCCTTCGATGAGCATGTTGCTCCTGATACTGCATTGATTCCCTCTGTTCCATTGGCATCTACAATCTGCTGTACAACGCCTGTATAATTACCATATCCATAAGCTGCATCCGATATGTAGTCTCTGTTCTTTCTATCTCCATCGCCAAGGACATTATCAATTGATTCTATCTTTCCATCTTTTACAGTCACCGATAAAGATAAATTATATTCTGTAAACTGTCCATCTTCATCCGGTGTGCACTCCGCTTTCCCCGTATATGTTCCATCCTGAACCTTCGCTACATCCTCACTGTTTGCCGCAAACACCGTCGACGGACAAAGTCCAGCTACCATCGACATCGCCACAGCCATTGTCATAGCTTTTGTCTTAATTGTTCCCTTTCCCATAATTACCTCCTTGTTGTTGATAAAATTTATTATTAAGTTAGTTTCTGCTAACCTATAATCAAAAAAATTTAAACTACCTGCGCTGCTCTTTCAGCTTCTCTTTTTACGGTCGGAAGCAGCTTTTTACTTATAATTCCCATTACGAATCCGGTCACTGTACCGGCGATCAGAAGTGCCGGCAGATAATAAATCAGTTTCAGATTCTCTACTACAACGGATGCCACGATAATCTGACCGATATTGTGCGACACGCCTCCCGCGATACTGACTCCGGCTATGGAAAATCCTTTCAGCCTCTTCATCAATGCCATAACCAGAAAGCTTAAGATTCCTCCTGCCAGACTGTAGATGACCGACATTCCATTTCCAAATAAAAAGCCGGTCAGCAGGATCCGCATAACTACCACCAGAAATACTTCCGGAAGCTCCAGGAAATACAGCCCGGTCACAGTCACCAGATTGGCAACTCCGAGCTTCATTCCCGGTATCCCGAAATTGATCGGTATTAAGCTTTCCACATAACTGAATATCATCGCCAGCGCAACCAGCATTGCCATATTGGCAAGTTTTTTGTTTTTATTCATCTGTTTTTCCTTTATCATTTTGCGATCGTATCCGGAGCTACATCTTCCGGATCTGAAGTTCCAAAGCTCTGATCATTCTCATTTTCCAGAACCTCTACTACTAGCTTATGTGGCAGACAGACGATCGTCTGTGTATGTCTGCTGATTTTCCCCTGTTCCTCGCAGTAACCATCCGGACAATTCGCCTCTTCCATGTACGCCTTTCCATCTTCGATCCGGATCCGGTTATAGAAATCTCCATCCTTTACTTCGATGGTCTGATCCTTCGACAAGGAATAGGTTCCATAGTTTTTGCCATCCAGCGTAATCTGGATCTGGTTTCCTTCTTCCCCTCTCGTCAGCTGCATCACAAGCAGCATCGCAAGCGCAATCACAATAATGCCTGCTCCAAGCATCATATCTTTCTTTTTCATCTTCTATACACCAAGCCAGAGCAGAAGCGCCAGTAAGATCGCCGCCCGTAAAATCGTAAACCAGAATTCATTTCCGTGAATTCCTTTTACACCGGTATGAATATTTCCTTTCGGGCAGGTATCAATACATTTCTGACACTGGAAACAGTCACCTTCTACCCTCGGCGATCCATCTTCCGGAAGTCCGATGTTAGAAGGACATTTCTTCGTACATGCCTTACATCCTTTGATGCAGTTTTCCCGATCTCTGTAAAGAGCGAAAAACGGCAGGATCGGAAGCAGCGAAAAAACTGCTCCCATCGGACAAAAATTTCTGCAGAAAAAACGTTCTTCAAAGCACATTCCTGCAAGGATCAGAACCAGAAGGACGAGTCCCACCAGATATCCGCCAAGCTTAAAGTTGCCGGCATGGAGCATGGAAAATACATCCCATGGGCTGGTTCCTTTTGCCTTGCTGTATACGCCTGCAAAGCACAAGATTGAAATCAGTGCCAGTACAATATATTTCAGATAACAGAGCTTTTCTGTCCACGCTTCTGCAATCTGAAACGGTTTCTTTTTCATTTTTTTACAGATCCACACATAGAGTGCATGCACGCCGTCTCCCATCGTACCGAACGCACAGGCAAATCCGCAGAAGAATCTTCCGAACAGGATCGTATAAATGCAGATCACAACCAGCACTGTCACGAAAGTGGTCATGGCAACCTTTCCCCCTGCACCGATCTGTGTAAATATGTATTTCACTCCGGCAAATGCCGCTGTATACACAGATGGGATAAACAGGAAATACAGTATCTGGATCAATGCTCTCAGCCATATATGTAATTTTTTTATATCTTTCGCCGTTAAATTATGAATATCCATCTTTTTCACGTTACTTTACCGCCTTTTCCAGAGCCTGTTCCGATGCATTTTTGATTCCGGTCGAGCTAAATGTCGCACCACTGATCGTATCTATATCTGCGCTCTGTGCATCGATGATTTGGGGAATAATATCCTTTGCCATGGAAAGGTATGCTCCGTCTTCTTTCTCTGCAGATATCACATTGATTTCCGCGATCTTGCTTTTCTCAATCTTTACTTCTACCTGGATCGTTCCGCCAAATCCATCAGCTTCCCCGGTATAGGTTCCGTCCTTGTAGTTTGTGGAACCTCCATTTTCGCTGTCTGATTGTCCGTTTCCGGCAACCTGTGCGGAAAGCCGGGCGATCTCGTCTTCTTTTGCACGGGCATCCAGCACCGAATTGTATCCAAGAAGAATCCCCACGATCGCGAGCATACTTACCAGTCTTACCCAGAATTCTCTCATTGTTATTCAGCCTCCGTATCTGTCGGTCTTTCTGCTGCTTCCAGTACTTTTTTGCATCCTTCCAGGATCGCATTTGAAGAGCAGGTTGCACGGGAAACAGTATCAATATCCTCCGGCATTCCTTTATCTATGATCTGGGATACCACACCTTTTATGCTTGAAGTACCATTTGCAGCTTTCGTGATATATCTGTCATTACTGCTGTCCCCATCGCCCGTGATATCCGTGATTGCCATAATCTTGTCGTCGCGGATCGTCACCGTCATCGTCAGATTATATTCTTCAAAATCTTCGTCATCATCCGGCTTACAAGGAACGGTCACCTCATAGATTCCACTGATATACTTTGTATTTTCCTCATCTTTTCCGTCTTTCGACTCAAGCTGTGCGATTGCTGTTTTCAGCTTTTCCACCGCTTTATCAACCGCAGTCTGTTTCGTTTCCTCAAGTGCATCTTTTGCGTCCGCAAGTCTGGTCTGCAGAACTGCCCAGCTTGTTTCTGTGTATTTATCTTCTTCCAACTTTTCTGCTCTCTCGATCAGCTCTTTCAGATCAGTCAGATCCGGCTTCTCATCAATGGGTTCTCCATTTGTCACTTTCTCTGCCTGTTTCAGTGCATTCTTGATTGCATTTAACAGTCCTTTGGAACTGTAGGTTGCTCCTGACACAGTATCTACATCGTCTGTCTTCTGTGTCCTTATCACCTTTTTCACAATATCCATTGCCCGATTGAAGAACGCCTCATCATCGGAATTTTCTGTGATCAGGATTGCTTTGATCGTCTTTTCCTGGATCACGACTGCAACGGATACATCGCCGCTGTAGCCTTCTGCTGTTCCGTAATAGATTCCTTCCTTGTACGGAACGGTTCCGGTCACAGTAGAATTATTGTCGTCTGACGAACTATTGTTATTGCTGTTATTACTATTGTTATCCTGTGTGCCATCCGATGTCCCGTTTACCGCCGCCTGGCTCAGCGCATCCCGCACTGCCTGAATAATTCCGACCGAACTGTAGGTTGCCCCGGACACCGTATCCACATTGGTGCTCTGCTTCGCGATAATAGAATCGATCAGAGAAGCTGCTTTGGAAATGTAATCGCTTCCGTCACTGTTCTCCACGATCTGGATGGATGCGATCTTTCCTCCGCTGATTTCTACCATAACCTTCAGTGGACCGCCAAATCCGGTTCCTGAACCGTAGTAGGTTCCATCCTTATATGCTGCCGCATCCTCTACTTTTGCCACACTGGTCGAACTTCCTGCTGCCGCCGCTGTCTGGCCGGACTGTGCCTGTCCTGTCGTGCTGTTATCCTTTTCCCCGGTCAGCGCATTTTTCACCGCACTGATGATTCCTCTGGAACTGAAAGTTGCTCCCGATACAGTATCCACATCCAGTGTCTGTCCTTCGATAATCTTGTCGATCACTGCTTTTGCCCGTGAAAAAAATGCCTCATCATCGGAAGAACTCAGAATGTCAATCGAAACAATCTGCTTATCCTTGATCTGTACCGATACGGTAATGTCTCCTGCATACCCGGTTCCGGTTCCTTTATATACGCCATCCTCCAGATCAAACGAACCTTTGGCTGCTGTCTTTTTTTCTTCTTTCTTCTCTTTTGTCTCTTCTTTTATCGGTGTTTCTTCCTGCGTCGCTGCATAGACCGGCGCTTCATATCCGCTTAAGGAGCCTGCCACGCACGCCGTAACCAGTGCAACTGAAAGAACGGGTGCAAACGGTTTTAATTTTTTACCGGTTTCTTTGATGTCCATCTCTCATTATCCTCTCATTTCACGCAAATTATTTCGTAATAACCTTCATGTCAAGATCCGTTGTAAAGCTGTCTTTCAGACCTTCTGTCACATAAATCGTTCCATCATCTGTCTCAAGGATCGCCTCAAACTCATCACTGTGCGCCTTCCAGAACTCTGCCGCTTTTTCTTCTCCCATGATAAAAAGCGAGGTAGAAAGTCCGTCTGCAAGGGTTCCGTCCGAGCTTACAATCGTGACAGATACTAGTCCGTTCTCTGCCGGATATCCGGTCTTTGGATCAATAATGTGATGATAGGTCACACCATCCTGTTCAAAATAGCGTTCATATCCACCAGATGTGATCACCGCTTTATCCCGAATGGATAAAACTCCCAGATAATCCTCTGTGTCGTCCGGACTCTGTACCGCAACCCGCCAGTTGCTTCCGTCTGTCTTGGTTCCAAGTGCCTGTACATTTCCACCCAGATTTACCAGACCGCTTGTAATCCCGTTTTCTTTGAAAATATCCATAATCCGCGAAGAAGTATAGCCTTTTGCAATTCCTCCAAGGTCGATTTTCATCTGGTCATCTTCAAAAGAGATTTCTCTTGTATCCTTATCGTATGAGATCTTCGCTGCATCCACATGCTTCAGAAGCCCTGTCAGTTCGTCAGCTGACGGGACACGGAAATTCTGTGTCGGAAATCCCCACGCCTCCATAACCGGATAAATTGCGATATCAAATGCCCCATCCGTTTCCTTATTCAGTTCCAGTGCGCGCTTCACAAGATATCCGCCATCTTCTGAAAGTGCTGCACTTTTCTGTTCATTCAGTTTCGCAATCTCACTGTCTGCATTTCCCGTTGATAAAAGTGTATCTAATCTTTCAATCTCTGCTTCAGCGGCATCCACCGCATCCTGTGCTTTTTCTCCATATGCTGTCACTGTCATATAGGTATCCATTGCAAAAATGTCTTTTGATGCCTCGGTATCCGAAGAAGCCTGCTCCGTACTCTTTTTCGAACTGCCTGTACTTTCACTTTTTTTACTCTTTGTCGTATCCTGTCCACTTTGACCGCATCCGCCTGCAAATACAGATGCACACAAACAGACCGCAATGATCTTATTTATGAATTTCATTTTGTTTCCTCTTTGTTTGTATATTCTAACTTATAGTAGTTTATATTATCACTAGTTAGCATGTCAATATTAAAGTTATCAGTTAAGAAACTTTCTCATTTTAGCTCTTTTTGCTGTACACAAAAAGAGCTTACAAAAAATGTTTCATTACACTTTCTGCAAGCTCTTTCACTTTTTCTAATATTCTAATGTTTTACTCATAACATATCTTCGTTGCCCGCCATACTTCTTTGTCTCGAGAACTGCCTTCATCCCAAGCTTTTCCATATTGCGAAAACTATATATATTATCCGGATGAACTGTTGCCATCAGATACCGCATCTGCTTATTTTTTACGATTTCTTCTGCCTGACAGAAAAGCTCATATTGCAGTCCGTATCCCTGATACCCCGGTTCCACAACAGTAATCTCCAGATGCGCAACCCTCTTCATTTCTTCCCTGGAAATCTTCAGATATTCTCCCAGGTTGTCCTCTGCCATTCCGGGAATACGGACAATCATGATCGCTGCAGTCTGTCCATTCTTCTTTGCCATGAGGGTAAATCCTTCCTCGCGGATATGCTTTGCAAGAAATTCTTCATTCTCTGCCTCAAACCATTCTTTCACGGGAACAATTTCTCCGGCAAGCTTTACCATACGACAAATTTCAGGAAGATCCTCCTCATTCGCCCTGCGGAACTGAAACTCATTTTTCTTCGTCATACTCTCCATTTACAGCATCTCAACAAACGCAGCAAGTCTGGTGTTCAGCTGTCCGATGTCTGCCTGAGAGTAATCGGTTTCCACACTGATATACGGAATTCCCTTTTCACCTGTCACAAACTTGCGGATCGTATTGGTCTCCACATTGTAAGTATGACATGCCTGAAGAATCATATCCACTACACCGTCTACCTGATATTCATCGATCAATCTTCCAAGAAGCTCCAGACGATTCGGGTTCGGCGTCATAACAGAGCATCCAATGCTGAGGTATCTTCTTGCGATTGCATCGTAGATATCTTCTGCGTCCTCGTCTACCAGCTTGTCAATGGATTTTGCACCGCTGCAGTTCTCAAAAGTCACAACAATACCACCATTGTCTTCTACTGCTCGGATCACTTTTTCTGTTGCTCCTCCGATCGGACATCCTGTGATCAGAATACGCGGTTTCTTCTCTTCCATTTTGCCTTCTGCATATTCTTTTTCAATCTTCGCAGTAAGAGCATCCACTTCGCCCGGGATAAGGGAACGGTCAAATTTGAAGGTGCTTCCGTATAGAACTTTGAACAGATCCTGTCCTTTGATCGGAGCCGGATCATGTTTCATCACTTCATAAAGTTTCTTTAAGGACTGACGTGCCTGATTCTCTGTCTTTACAGCTTCACGGATCTGCTCTTCCGTGATCGTCACGCCAAATTTCTGTTCCAGATATTCCTTGAAACGAATGATCTCGCCTTTCCAGAGCTGAAGTCCCGGTTCTCTCTGGCTATTCGGAAGTTCCATGATAAATACATCTTTGAATTCTGACATATATTCATACATCTTCTTCTTTCCATCACAGGTTGTTTCCCCAACTACTACGTCTGAGAAATAGAAGAATGGACATTTGTCTGTCTTTGCAAATCCATAACTTGATTTGATCAGCGGACAGAGATTCTTCGGAAGATCCTTTTCTGCCTCCGGAATCGTCTCGTCCGAAGTCGAGCAAAGGCTTACACATCCTGCTCCCATCGCCATTGCAATCTCTTTCGGGAAATATGTACAGTAAGATCCCACAACCGGAACACCTTTTTCTTTCAGTTCCTTAACAGCCAGAAATGATTTCTGTCTCTGCTCCGCAAATTCTTCAAATACCTCTGGCAAATCTTTAATCAGTTCCATCTTCATTATCTCCTTCTGTCTTTCTTTTCTCTGGCAAGAAGTGCTGCCCCGTATGCCCCCGCAAAACGGCCAAACTCTTCTGATTCCACTTTCTGATCCAGCTTGTCTGACAGGATTCCTGTGAAATAAATGCTGTGACTGAGTCCTCCAGTCAGGATCACTCTGTCTCCAAGTTCCTTTTTCTGCGCAAGCTGCACTACTTTATTGGCAACAGAATCTACAACTCCGGCTGCAATATCTTCACGCTTTTTTCCTTCTCCGATATAGTTGATCACCTCAGATTCGGCAAATACCGTGCAAAGTGAGCTGATCGGAATAACTTCTCCTGCTGCCGCCATATCAAATAATTCATTGATCGTAACACCCAGGCGGTTCGCCATGATCTCCAGAAACTTTCCGGTTCCCGCCGAACATTTATCATTCATCTGGAAATCGGCTACCATTCCATTCTGTACAACGATCACCTTCGTATCCTGTCCTCCCACATCAATGATCGAACAGTCCCCCCCTGCAAGCTCACGCCCACCTCTGGCATGGCAGGTAATCTCTGTAATTACATGATCTGCAAAATCAACTGCGATTCTTCCATATCCTGTAGCAACTACCTTTGTATCATCTGAGGTAACATCTATCCCCATCTCAAGCAGCTTATTCTTGATCTTTTCGCACGTCTCTTTGCTGCTCCATCCTGTCGGCAGTACGAAATGTTCTTTCTTATCTCCTTCAACAACAACCTTGGATGCTGTTGATCCGATATCAATTCCTACATAATTCATATTTTTTCCCTTTTCTCTCTTTAATGACATCCTGTTTCTATGCTGTTTTCCCAAAATGCCTCTGATTATTAGGATAACATTTTCACAATATTTCTTCAATAAAACTGCCTGTTTTACTTATTGTTTATCCGAATAGGTTAACTTCTCTATAGTTTTTTTCTATCGCAAAAATTCCTCCGATATGTAGTACCTTCTATTCGGAATTTCCTGTTAAAAAAATGAGCCTGCCTAAAAAGCAGACTCATGCACTATTCTTCATTCTGATAGCTGATTTCCATCAGGCAGAGTCCTTGCGGCGGTGCCGTGACCGCTTCCCTGGTTCTTTCTCCGCCTTCCAAAAGTTCCTTTACCTTTTCCGGTTCGTAAAATCCTCTTCCGACACGCACCAGTACTCCGGCTATGATGCGCACCATGTTATACAAAAATCCATTTCCCGTAATCCGGATCGTAATATGCTCTCCGCTTTGCAGAATCTGCAAATCCGTGATTGTCCGCACCGTTGTCTTTGCATTAGTACGGATACAGCAAAATGGTGCAAAATCGTGTTCTCCTACCAGATAAGCCGCTCCCCGCCTCATCTGCTCCACGTCCAGATCAAAACTTACAAAGTAATTATAAAGCCTCTCTGTCGGAATCGGCACTTTTGTATTGATGATGTGATATTCATAGGTTTTCAGAGTATCCTGATAACGCGGATGCCAGTTAAGATCCACCTCATCTGATTTTACAACTACAATATCTTTCGGAAGACGCTGATTCAGGGCATAAGAAAAACGTTCTGCCGGTATCCTGCTTTCCGTGTCAAACACAGCAATATTTCCTCTTGCATGAACCCCGGAATCCGTCCGGCTCGCCCCTATCACCTGAATCTCTTCTCCGGTGAGCTTGCAGATTGCCTTATTCAGCACTTCCTCAATCGTAATTCCATTTGGCTGGATCTGCCAGCCACAATAATTTGTTCCATCATAAGCCACTGTTAATCTGATTCTTCTCATCTTATGACTCCTTAAAAGATCCACAGCTTGAATGGAACATATCTTCCAACAACAAATGCGATCACAACATACAGGATCGTAATCAGGTATGCCATGTGGTCAGCACTCTTATAAATCAGAGGTTTCATCTTGGTTCTGCCATTGCCACCGCGATAACATCTTGCTTCCATTGCCATTGCAAGATCATTGGCACGGCGGAATGCGGATACAAAAAGCGGAACCAGGATCGGAATCATTGCCTTTGCCTTCTGGATCAGATTTCCACTTTCCATATCCGCACCTCTGGCAATCTGTGCCTTCATGATCTTATCCGTCTCCTCCAGAAGAATCGGAATAAAACGAAGTGCGATCGACATCATCATCGAAATCTCGTGCACCGGTACATGGAGCTTATTCAACGGGTGAAGAAGCTTCTCCAGTCCGTCTGTCAGTGAATTCGGTGTAGTTGTCAGTGTCATAAGTGAGGATCCCATGATCAGATAGATCAGCCGGATCGCCATATAAACCGCTGTGCTTAAGCCGTACTCCGTGATCTTGATAAAGCCCACATGGACCAGTGTTTCTCCGCCCGGTGTCAGAAATAAGTTAAATCCTACTGTGATCAGAAGCAGAATGATAATTGGCTTCAGTCCTCTGACAATAAATTTAAACGGTACCTTCGACAGCTTAATGCATCCAAACAGGAACACAGTCGCAAGTACATATCCCAAAATACTTTTAAATGTAAAAAGAGAAATCAGGTACAGCAGTGTGCATACAATCTTCACACGCGGATCCAGCTTATGGATACGGCTGTCAGCCGGATAATATTGTCCAATTGTTATGTCTCGAATCATTTGGCTGTCCTCTCCTTCTTCAGTGCTTTCATAATGCCATCCGCTGCTTCTTCTATCGTGGTTGCATCTGTCGGAACATCCATTCCCTTTTCCTTCATCTCATGCATGATGTACGTTACCTGTGGTGCTGCAAGTCCCACACTTTCCAGTTCTTTGTAGTGTGCAAACACCTTCTTTGGCACATCATTAAACATGACGCTGCCTTTATTCATCACAATAATACGATCCACATATTTTGCAATATCTTCCATACTGTGGGAAACTAAAATGACAGTCATATCTGCTTTTTCGTGCAGATAGGCAATCTGATCCAGGATCTCATCTCTTCCCTTCGGATCCAGTCCTGCAGTCGGTTCATCCAGAACCAGTACCTTCGGACGCATTGCCAGTACACCTGCGATCGCCGCACGTCTTTTCTGTCCGCCTGACAGATCAAACGGGGAATGATCGTAATATTTTTCTTTGAGACCAACAAGCTGCAATGCCTCTCTTGCCCGCTTTTCACATTCTTCCAGTGAAAGTCCCTGATTCTTCGGTCCAAAGCAGACATCCTGAAGTACATTGACCTCAAAAAGCTGATGCTCCGGATACTGGAAGACCAGCCCGACCTGATTTCGCAGCTCACGTAAGTTATAGTTTTCTCCGTAAATATTCTCTCCGTTGTAATAAAGTACTCCGCTTGTCGCCTTGATCAGTCCGTTCAGATGCTGGATCAGTGTCGATTTACCGGAGCCGGTGTGACCAATGATCCCGACAAATTCACCGTGCGGGATTTCCAGAGACACATCCTTCAGCGCATGCTTTTCATATGCAGTTCCTTCACTGTATACATAATTGATATGTTCTAATTTAATCGACATAATATCTCCACCAATTCTTCCTTCTTCAAAACTCCCGCCGGAATATCAAGTCCTCTTTTTCTCAGCTCGTCAGCAAGGATCGTCACCTGCGGCACATCCAGTCTATAGTGCTTTAAAGTATCCACCTGCGAAAAGATTTCTCTTGGTGTTCCCTGCATTACCACATGACCGTGATCCATTACGAATACGTGATCTGCATCTACAACCTCTTCCATATAATGGGTGATCAGAATCACTGTAATGTGTTCTCTTTTTCGCAGCTCCATCACACTTCGAAGTACTTCTTTTCTTCCATTCGGATCCAGCATCGCAGTTGGCTCATCCAGTACAATACACTTTGGACGCATTGCCATGACACCGGCGATCGCAACCCTCTGCTTTTGCCCACCGGACAATTTATTCGGTGAATGGTGACAGTATTCAATCATCCCAACCGCTTTCAGGCTGTCTTCCACTCTCTTCCAGATCTCCTCTGTCGGCACGCCCAGGTTCTCCGGGCCAAATCCCACGTCTTCCTCAACGACCGTTCCTATGATCTGATTATCCGGATTCTGGAATACCATTCCGGCGCTCTGACGTACATCCCACAGATGCTCTTCTTCCTTCGTGTCCATTCCGTCTACCCACATGGTTCCGTCAGACGGAACCAGCAGGGCATTCATATGCTTTGCAAGTGTAGACTTCCCAGAGCCATTATGCCCCAGGATCGCAATAAACTGTCCCGGCTCGATATCCAGCGATACCTCATCAATAGCGCGGCTTTTCCCTATAATATTGCCTTCTTCGTCACGCTTTGCATATTCAAATACAAGTTTATCTGTCTTAATCATTTTCATAGTATTTCCTCATATCCATTCTGTAATATATCTGTCCATACTGTACTAGATTATAACCTAACTGCAATGCCTATGCAATTGATTTCCTGATTGTATCAAAAAAAGAATGCGCCTTCGCACATTCTTTCCCTGTGTTTCTACTACATTTTTTCAATCTTATCCCTGAGTTTCAGCATTTTTGCATCCAGCTCAGAAATTTCATCTGCATAGGTTTTTAATTCCTTTGCAACCTCTTCATTCTCTGTCTTCTTATAAAATATCTGGTACTCGAGCACAGACCAGTAATCCATTGCCACCGTACGGAGTTGGATCTCCACCTTTTCCTTCAGTGGTCCTTTGGATGAATAAATTGGGACCTCCACGATCATGTGAAGACTCTTGTATCCGTTCTTTTTGGGATTCTTAATATAATCTTTCTCACGGATGATCTGTACATCTCCCTGCGCTTTCAGACGGTCTGCGACCTCGTACACTTCATCTTCAAATGGACAGACCACGCGGATTCCGATCAAATCCTTCAGTTCTGCTCTTGCCGTGTCAAAATCCGGCTCCAGGCCTTTCCGGATCAGTTTTGTATAAATACTCTCTGCCGTCTTCACTCTGCTGCTGATCTGGTTGATCACAATATGGCGTTTCTTGCGCGAAAGATCTGCATTTATCATATTCAGCTTTGCTGTAAGAAGATCGATTGCAGCTCTGCATCTGAGCTGATACTTCTGATCCTGAAGCGAACGGTCTATCTCTGCAATCTCTTTTGCAGCCTCTGTCCGGATCAGCTTTTCAGGGCACTTATTTTTCTGCTTTATCTTTGCCTTCTGTTTCTTTGGCATAGGCATCTCCCTCTTTGTCTTTTTTTTCACACAATATACATTGTATCATCTTTTGCCCTGAAAATCATCAATTCTTGTTCAAGGAAACGTTAAATTTTTTCTTCCAGATTCAAAAAGCGCAGTAAAAGCTCTGCATTCATCCGTGCAATATTATCGCTCCAGTCAATCTGCAGAAGTTCGTTTACCTTGTCGATCCTCTTCCTGATCGTATTGATATGTACATATAATTTTTCAGCCGTTGCGCTGTAGTTCATATTATTTTCCAGATATACTTTTAAAGTCTTTAAAAGCTCGATATTCTTTTCATCTTTCAGGAGTACACTGTAAGTCGAGAGCATATGAGTAAGCTCTTCTTCCGGAATATCCAGCCATGCAAGTGCACCAAGCTGAGAATACTCCCATGCAAAAAGGCTTGGATAAATCATTTTCCCCATATTCAGTGCTTTCTGACATTTCTCTATGCTCTGACGGATATGCCCAAGAGAAGCGGCATCCAGTGAATAACCAAATTCCAGTGCCGTCTCCGGACAGCTCTTCAGAACTCTTCTCCGGAATTCTTCCAGAAGTGCAAGGATATGACCTTTCTCCCAGCCTTCTTCTCTGTCTTCCAAAAAAAGAATTCCCACATTTTCTCCGATCATTGCGATTCTGGCATATTTGATCAGACTGCTTTTCCTGTAAGCCTCAAGGATCTCTTTTCTCCGGTTTGGAAGTTCTTCCTGATTGTCCGCGCGCCGGAACAATACATACCTGTATTTTGTACTCATGGAAATTCCCTGTACATTCGCCTGAAACATCATCTTCTGTGTATCATCTTCCGTTGCACTCAAAGCGTATAACACAAAGTTCTCAAATCCGATATTTCCCATGTTCTGTGCCGCTACGATCTGCTCATATAATCCCTGCAGCATCAGATAGGCAATCCGGATACTGTACTCATCATAATAATCCAGGAATTCCCGCGCTTCCATCACGGCAAAATACGCCTGTACACTTCCATTTACAGAAATCGGGACCCGTATCCAGCTGATTCTCGGTCCCTCCTGGTGACTCTGATTCACAAGACGGTATCTCACCATGTCCATGTAATCACAAAGCGTATGCCGGGTATACGGCATTGACGGCTCCCAGAAATCCTCTGTTTCAAGTCCGAATCCTTTCGCTATCTTCTGAAAATTCATCGAACTGTAATACGCCTCTTCTTCTACAAAATCATATAAAAATGCCGGGAAACCCATCTCAGCCTCCATCGCCTGCAGGATCCGCTTGATCTTCTGCTCTTTATATGAAAAATTCGACATCTGAAATGTCATATGACTGGTATTGATCCGCAACCTGCGTATGGTCCGGTTCAGCACAGCAGTATTAATCTGGCTCATCACTTCCATCCATGGTGCTGAAAATGGCATGGAGATAAGGGGCACCTCATACTGATCAAAAAGCTCCAGTATCTCCTCCGGTATTTTCTCCAGATATCGTTCTCTTTTGATCATCATTCCCGCTGATTTCTGGACACTTCCCTCCCGGAATGCTTTTTCAATACAATCTGGTTCCTTTGCAATAACGTACCCTGATGAAAGTACCAGTTCCTTCCCTTTTGTCCAGTGGAATGCATCCGGTGCCTCCATAACTGTGATCCCCTGGATCTCACGGTGCAGTCCCTTTGCCCCCGCCAGAACGTAAAAATCCTTAAAATATTCCTGCGATAATAATTCCTGTATTGCGATACCCATTTCTGTCTCCTGCCTGACTGCACTTATCCCCCTCACACAGTCTGTTTTTCTCCTATTTTCTCAGTGTAACATTCATGAAAATTCTTGTCAAATCCAGTCACACACTTACTTTTTTTCCTCATAAAAATCCCGGAAACCTCACGGCTCCGGGATCTTTTTTCTTTACTTTTTCTTGTTTTTATTCACCGTCATACATCGGTGCATATGGTTCTCTGTCCTGCGCATCGAATTCGTCCTGAATTTCTTTTCGCAGTTCCGGCTGTGTATACAGGTCATATGCTGTTGCTGCAATGACTTTTGCTGCGTAAAATGCACCTTTCTGTCCGATCGTGCTTCCGGCAGATGCACAGCTCTGCCAGGTATGCGGTGCAACACCAACCGGCCAGCAAACTGCAGTAAAGAGATTCATCGGCATCATCTGGCTCACATCTCCACTGTCCGAAGAAGCAGTAAGCGGTGCTTTTTCCCAGGCATTTCTGGAAACAACACCATCTGCTAATGCCTTTTCTTTTGCTTCATACATTCTCTGATCTCTATCTTTGATAGCCGGATCAACGGTAGCCTGCAACTGTCTTGCAAATTCCATTTCCTCTTCCGTATAAGTTGGTGTTCCGACCTCCTGCAGATTCTTCCATGTCAGATCTGCAAATGATTTTTCGCTGACCATATCGCAGCAGCCATATTCAATTTTGGTCTCAACCTCCGTCTCTGTCATCATTGCAGCACCTTTTGCCACAAGTGTCAGTCTGCGGAGAATGTCTTTTACATCACTGATGTGCGGAGCCCTTGTAAAATACCATGCACTTGCTTTATCCGGCACGATATTCGGTGAAAATCTGCCACTGTCTGTAGTATAATGGATTCTTGCCTTGTCAACTACATGCTCTCTTAAATAGTTGGCACCTACACTCATAAGTTCCACTGCGTCAAGCGCACTCCGCCCTCTTTCCGGTGCAAATGCTGCATGTGAAGTTTTTCCTTTGAAATAAAACTTCGCAGATGCACTCGCCAGATATCCTTCCTCATAAATCATGTTTGCAGACATCGGGTGCCAGCTCAGTGCCATATCGCATCCGTCAAACATATGATAATATGCCATTTTTACTTTTCCACTTAACAATTCTTCTTCCGGGCATCCATAGAATCTTAAGGTTCCCGGAATTCCTTCCTGTTCAAGAAACCGTTTGATCATGATCGCTCCTGTCACAGCCCCTGCGCCCAGAAGGTTATGTCCACATCCATGTCCTGCTGCTCCCGGTGTTACCGGCTCTTTCGTGATCTGGCATTTCTGGGAAAGTCCCGGAAGCGCATCATATTCTCCAAGAACAGCGATCACCGGTTTGCCACTTCCATATTCTGCATAAAACGCATGTGGAAGATGTTCTTCATTTACAATCACAAATCCTTCATGATGAAGAAGCTCACGGATCATATCCGCTGACTTCTGCTCATTCCCGCCACTCTCAGGATTATTCCATAAATTAGTGCAGATGTCCACGCAGGTAGACCTAAGTTCCTCCATCTGCCCAAGCATCTCTTTTTTCGTCATATCTACCTCTCCTTTTCCATCCAATTATACACTATTCTTACTTTCCGGCTTCTTTTTTCTTTCCATAAGTTGCAAGTGTTACACCGATTGCTACAAATACACTTGCAAGAGTTGTCAGATAGTTTGCTGCTCCCGGAAGCCAGTTGAAAAGACCTGCGTTAATTGCAATACCAATGAGAATTGCAAATGCAAGCATACCACCTGCAAATTTGATTCTTTTCAGTCCAAACTGCATAAGCAGGGCACCAAACAGTGCCGGAAGCAGATAATTCAATGCCTCTATCACACTTGCCGGCATTGCTGAAAGTACAGAGCTTCCGAGGATAACTCCGATCGTCAGCACAGATACGTTGATGACGATGGATGTCGCCATACCGATTACTGAAACGATCGAACCTTTTTCTGTTCCTGGTTCAACGTCAGCTGCGACCTGAGCCATACCGGCACAAGGAACTCGCATATTGGAAATATTTCCTGACAAAAATGCCATGTATGTACCTACCGGACCAAGTACGGTAAAGTAAGAAATCGGTTCTACAACCCAGAGAAATCCGAATGCACTTGCTGCAGAAATAAATGCGGTGGCAAGTGCAGCAGGTTTTGGAAGAAGTCCGTACACAACTGCCAGTACAAGTGCCGGCAGGAAAGATAATACAGCTCCAAGCAATCCGGTAAGTTTACCAATCTTATGCATCTGCGGCATATATTCGCCTTCATAAAAATCTTTTTTTTCCATGTTCGCTCCTCCTTTAAATCACGGCTGTGATGATCATTGCTGCCAGAATTGAAATCGTAAGATTCCATTCTTTCAGCCACTTGATATTCTTTTTTTCTGAAATGGTTAAAAGTATTGCCATAAATACAGCTCCAAGTACGCAGGCAACTGAGTTTTTATTCAGCTTGATCAGATGAGAAGATGACATTGAACTAAATGCACCAATGATAGCCGCACTTGAAATTGCCATCAGTTTTGCCGGATCTCCACCTGAAATTTTGTGCTGTACCTTGTCCATACGGCTTGCAGAAATAGTTGCAAAGATGATCCATCCGATCGATCCAAGGATCATGGTCCATACTGCCATATCAAGTGCCAGTGGTGTCAGTGTATCTGCTCCAAGCTGTACACCAACTGATGCAGTACCAAAACCTGCTGCGATAGATTCAAACATAACGGAACCGATCAGGGAAAGTCTCATCCACGCCATCGGTCCTCCAACAGTGATCAGAAGGGAAAGCATTCCACTTAAGATTACAATAGATGGTCCAATGGAAGTGATCGCGCTGCTCTTGATTGCGTTCTTCATCTGCTTTTCTGTAAGTCCGATCTTCTTTCCTGCCGAATAAGATTTTTTTGCAAAGATCAGGGCCTGTGCGATAACGAGTATTACCGGGATTCCACAGGCGATCCACATCGGTATACTGTTGGCGATTTTCATAGCATCCATATTGCTACCTCCTTAGAAATAAATAAAATATTCATAAAATTTATTGAAATTATAATAAAATTATCGCGATAATTCTATGAATAAATATTCACTTTTCTTTTAAAAGGCATATAGGAGTGAAAAAAAATTCACTCCCATATGCCCTTTCATGAAAAAATATTTTGTTGATAAATTCTTTCAGTAAACAATTTGTATTGCCATTTTCTATAAGCCTTTCAAAACTTCCACTTCGCCAAATACTTTCAGAAATTGTTTTTTTCCATATCCCGGAAATTCCAGTTCAATCATCATCTCGTCCTCAGAAATAATCTCCCCTTCCCCGTACTTCGGATGTCTGCCTTTTCGCTCTGGCTTCCGTGTTTCTTTCTGTTCTTCTTCCTCCTGCTTTTTCTCCCTGATCAGCTCCCGCGTCTCTTTCCGCAGTTTCTGCAGATTCGCTTTCCGCGACTCACTTCCCGGCTTTTCTTCCCATTCGAGCAGCTCCTCCGGCAGCATCCGCAGATAATTGCTTGGTGTCTCATATGTCCCCGGGATCGTCGGATTTGTATAATAGGAAAGTTCCAGATTCTTCCTTGCGCGGGTCAGTCCTACGAAGAACAGACGGCGCTCCTCTTCTTCCTGTTCTATGCTTTTGCAGCGAAGCGGGATCAGTCCCTGATTCATTCCGATGATGAATACATAGTCAAATTCCAGACCTTTTGAGGCGTGCAGTGTCATAAGATGAACTGCGTCTTCTTCCTCCGCCTGTCGTTCTGTATCCGCCGCTTTTTCCATCGTATGTTCGTCTGAAACCGCATTCAGCTTCCCTTCTGCAACATACTCCCGGATCATATGAGGTCTTTCCGGAACCGGATCCTCATCCTCTTTCTGTTTTGCCGGAAGAACATAAGAAAATTCTGCTCTTTCAAATACTTTTTCCAGAATCTCTGCCTGCTTCTGCACCCGGTAGAAAACCGCAATCTCCCGGTAAGGAAGTCCCTGCTCATGAAGCTTACGGATCCGCTCTGTCAGATACTCTGCCTCGATAAATGGATCATAATGATTCCTTACCAGAATCTTCTCCCCTCTTTCGCCACTTCCCTCAATCTTTCCTCCAAACTGAAGAAAACGGTTCGCCGCTTCCAGGATCACTTCATCGGACCGGTAGTTAACCGGCAGAGTCAGTTCTTTTGCGCCAAATCTGTGCTTGATCAGGAAGAACATATTCGGTCCGGTTCCTCTCCAGCTGTAGATCACCTGATTCGGATCCCCCACCGCAAAAAAGTGAGTCCGTGTGCCTTTTAACGCCTCCAGAAATTCCAGCTGTTTTTCGTCACTGTCCTGTACCTCATCGACAATGATCCACTTAAGATCCAGTACCTCTTCCTGCTCTTTTGCCACCTGCGTTCCTTCTTCCAGAAGATCTGCAAAGGACATTTTATTCTGCTGTCTTTTTGCCTTCTCAAGAAGCGGAAAGATCTGAAACAGATCATCTTTGTATTTTCTCTGTGTTCTTCCTTTCCGATATGCCGCGTAATCCTCTTCCATCCGCTTTTTCAGACGGTTCTGGTATTTGATCTTATAACCGCCTTCTTTTGCGATGGAAAGCACCATTTCCATTTCATCTTCCGGTGTGATAACGGTAAATTCCCGGTTCCATTCTTCCAATTTTGTTTCGTCTTCTGCCTTTTCCGGAAGAAATCTTCGCAGAATCCTTAAGGCAACACTGTGAAAGGTTCCAAATCCCCACAGTTCTTCTTCCGTAAGCTCTGCTTCTTTTCTGGATAGACGTTCTGCGATCTCATCTGCCGCCTTGTTGGTAAAGGTAAGCACTGCCATTTTCTCATACGAAACCTGCTTTTTCTCATGCAGATGCCGCACTTTCTCGATCAGCACTGTTGTCTTTCCGCTCCCTACATTTGCATTTACCAGACATGCCGGGCTTTCATCCAGCACCGCCTCCTGCTGGTAAGGATTTAAAGTTTTTATTTCTTCTATATTATTCATTTCCAAGCTGTTCATCATATCGCCTTTGCAAACGGTCTCTCTTCTTCTGTCGTTCTTTTTTCTCCTGCTCATCCATTTTCGCTTCATACCGTACCCGGATCTGCATATCCGCCGGACAGATCACATGATACCGCAAGGTATTGGTCAGACTTTGGAGGTTATCCGGCTCCATCAACCATTTCGCATAAAATTCATTTTCCATCGTCAGGATCAGCTTGTGTCCTTCTGTACTGACTTTTTTAATGGTCTTCAGGAACTGCCCGCCTGCCTCGCCATTTTTGACCACGGCATAACAGACCTTCTCCCACTCATCTGGCAGATTGAAGAAAGAAAATTCTTTCCGGATCACAGGCTGTGGCTCTTTGATATTTTTCTTCAGATAAACCGGCGGTTCGCTCTCTTCCAGAAGATTATCAAGTCCCCACAGAACCGTCTTCTTATCCAGATTGTAGTCACCTACGCATGCCGGGCAGCCATCCTTACATGGACAGCCGCTGACCATTTTAATCGCACTTTCCAGAATTTCCGGAATCAGATCATAGATCTTCTCCGAATAACCAAGTCCGCCCTCATATTTGTCATAAATGAAGAGGGACACCTTTTCCTCCCGGAACTCATCCGGAATGGTCGCATTGTTGGACATGGTCACATCGATATCATCCCGCTCCGTCATCGTCACCATCATTACCGCATTCTTGATCGCATACTGCATTCCGTCAAAATGATTGTTCAGCACCAGCTCTCCCATCCGATTTGGCAAAAGAAGACTCCGGTAGACTCTGACAACATTCTCCGGCATCGTAAGCCAGGTGCTTTCCGTTCCATAATCCTTCTGAAGCGGTTGTGTCAGCGTCACATAGCCCAGATTCTGATGGTTATGGAACTGCAGTTTCTTGTACATGGCAATGATTTCGTTTACATTGATATCTCCAAAACGGATTTCCGTCCTTTGATACGCGTCCTCCTGAAATACATGCAGGATACGCGTCTCTTCCTGTCCTGCCGGTACCGTATAATAATCCCCTGTAAACGGAATGGCGTAAGCTGTCCGGCTGACCAGATCCATCTTCGTGATCTCATAGGATGCACCATCATGCATATATACAGCACCCGGATGGATCTCATGGTATGCCTGGGATTCGTCCATCTCCGTGATCTCATGTCCGTCCTCCTGCGCGAGCAGCTTGAACCTGGTCTTGTCCATATTACGCAGGCTGTAATCCCCTGCCGGAAATGCAGGTCCCGCCCAGGCAAATCTTCCGGCGAGGCTTTTTACTTCTCCGGCGCTTAAAAGCACCGGGATCATTTCTCCAAGATCCGGAAAAAGCGCAATATCATCCAGTGAAAGTGGCATCTCAGCAGCCGCTGCGCGCAGATGTGCAAGCTCGATCAGAAGATTGTCCGGATCCACGATCGCATTTTCACTTTCTCTTGAGAACAGCCATTCCGGATCGATGGCAATGTACTGGTCAAACGGTTCATTTTCCAGGATCAGATAATTGACACAGGCACTTCCGCTTCGTCCGGCACGTCCACTCTGTTGCCAGAAGGACGCCCTTGTCCCCGGATAACCGACGATCACAGTTGCATCCAGCTTTCCAATGTCGATCCCAAGCTCCAGTGCATTCGTCGATACCAGCCCGGTCAGTTCTCCCTCCGTCATCTTCCGCTCAATCTCTTTTCGCTCCAGCGGGGTATAACCGCCACGGTATCCTGCGATCAGATCTGCCGGATTCTTGCCGCCCACCCGCGCCATTCCAAGAAATCCGGCAGCATCTAATTTATCCTTTGCTTCTTTTAGAATAACTTCTACATTTCTTCTGGATCGTCCAAAGGTGATAAAATGATGATCCTCTTCCACCAGCTCCGGTATCAGTCCGGCTGCCACGGTTGACGCCGCAATCCTTCCGTATACTTTGTCATTATTCCCCTTGATCTCCGGCGGCTGGATAATACAGTATTCCTTCTCCGGTGCCGGCGATCCATCCCGGTCAATCAGCGTAAATCCGCTTCCACAGATCTTTTCGGCAAGCTCTACCGGATTGGCGATCGTCGCGGAGCTGCACAGAAAATGCGGATTCGAATGGTAATACCGGCAAATCCGGTGCATTCTCCGGAAAATATTTGCCAGATGTGCTCCAAAAGCACCGCGATAAGAATGAAGCTCATCGATCACTACATATCGTAAATTTGCAAAAATCGCGTCAAACCCGTAATTGCTGTGATTCGGAAGGAATGCCGAGTTCAGCATCTCCGGATTGGTCAGGATAATATTTGCACTCTTGCGAATCCTTGTCCGCTCGGCAGGTTTGGTATCTCCATCGTACACGCCTGCTGAAACTCTTCCCTCTCCGAAAAATTTCAAAATCGACTGCATCGCGCGGTACTGGTCACTTGCCAGTGCCTTGGTCGGGTAAATAAAAATCGCACGTGTCAGCGGGTCTTCCAGAATTCCCTGCAATACCGGGAGCAGAAAGGCAAGCGTCTTTCCACTTGCCGTCGAAGTCGTAATAACCACATTTTCCCCGGCTCTGACCTTCTCAAACATCTCAACCTGATGTGCATAGAGTCTGGAAATATGGTTGCTTTCCAGATATCCCCGGATTTCTTCCCGGAACTCCTCCGGGTAGTCCCGGTACAACGGCTCCCTTTTCTTCATTTTTCTTGTATAAATGATCAGCTTTTTAATTTCTTCCGTCATGAATTCCTCCATAATTTAAAAAATGTGCACCTATGGCACGCAATACCTTTTATTTCACAGGAAGTTCCCGTAAAATAAAAACCAAACACATATTCGTATGTACAGTATAGCATGGCTTTTCCATTCCTTCCATAGATATTTAGTTTATAGATATACTCTATATCATTCATGTAGATTATCTATAAAAAATGTTGTCCATGCAACATACATTTTATTAAAAGAATGTTAAATTCTTATTTTGAATATGTAAATTTTATTCAGGGAGGAATACATACAATGAAAAAGAGATTTTTATCAATCGCTCTTACACTTGCTATGGTATCATCTATGGCAGTAGGATGCGGAAGCAGCAAGTCAGATTCTGCTGACAGCAAAAAAGAAGAGGGTGCAAAGACAGAAGCTTCTGCCGATACAGAAAGTAACCAGATCTTATTTAACGGATCTTCTACTTTAGCACCGGTTATCACTTCTATGGCTACTACTTTCTTTGATACTTATGGAACATGGGATGCATATGATTCATCTCTTCCAAAAGAAGATATCGCAATCTACGTTTCAGCAGGCGGATCCGGACAGGGAACCAAAGCCGTTATCGATGGAACTGCAACATTTGGTATGGTTGCAAGAAGCGTAAAGGATGAAGAAAAAGAAGCAATCAAAGATGAAAAAGAATACCAGGTTGGTATCGATGCTCTGACGATCGCAGTAAACCCGGCTAATCCAGTAAATGATGTTCTTGATAACCTTACAACGGAACAGATCGTAGGACTTTTCTCCGGCGAATATGCTACATGGAAAGATCTTGACTCATCTCTTCCTGACGAAGAAGTTGTTGTTATTACACGTGATATCAATGGTGGAGCTCACGAAGTATTCCAGAAGAATATTATGGGTGACACAGAAGTAAAAGCGGATGCGATCCAGGCTTCTTCTATGGGTGAACTTGTTCAGGATATCATTGATAACCAGTACGCAATCGGATATGCTTCATTTGGTGTTGCTAACCAGAATGAAGGAAAAGTAACTCCACTGAAAGTAAACGGTGTTGCTGCAACAAAAGAAAACATTCTTGATGGATCTTACATCATCCAGAGACCACTTCTTCTTGTAGGTTCTGGTGATCCGACAGATGTACAGCAGGCTTTCCTTGATTACGTTCTTGGTGATGAAGGACAGAAAACTGTAGAAAATATGGGATTCATTCCTATGAAATAATCTTCCGATATTGAAGGGGTGTGCAAAGACACACCCCTTTTTCTTGCTATATGTCGCTGGTTAATCCCAGGGATCAATTTTGATTTGTATCCGGACAGCGCTGTCTGTCCTGCATCATACCTAGAAAGGATTTACTATGTTTAAGAAACTTTCAGATAAATTCAGCAAAGGAATCATTTATCTGGCTGCCTTTCTCGTAACGGCACTGATGGCAGTCATGATGATCCATATTGTGAAGGAAAGTATTCCTGCCATTTCACAGCTTGGAATCAAAATGTTCCTGCCTACCACTGAATGGCGCCCTGTCAGTCAGAAACCGCAGTACGGACTTTTACCTGCGATTGCCGGTACCCTTTATGTCTCAGCGATCGCAGTTGTCCTCGCACTCATCTTCGGCGTTGCCTGTGCCTGCTTTCTGGACTATTACCTTCCGAAAAAGGTGGCATCCATATTCCTTGCGTTCATCGATCTGGTTGCAGGAATCCCGTCCGTCATCTTCGGATTTATCGGACTTACGGTTCTTGTAAAAGCCTTTGCCACCCACCTCCATATGGCAGCCGGTCAATGTATCCTGGCAGCCGGGATCGTACTGGGGATCATGCTTTTACCATTCGTTATTTCCACCTGTCATGAATCTTTACAGACTGCACGAAAGACTTACGAGTTCAGTGCGATCACACTTGGATTCTCCAGAGAATTTACCCTGCTGCATTTTATTCTTCCGGCAATCCGGCCGGGAATCATTGCAGGTGCAATGATGGCATTCGGCCGCGCACTTGGCGAGACAATGGCCGTCATGATGGTAATCGGTAATTCCCCGATTTATCCCAAACTCCTTGGACGTGGTCAGACACTTCCTGCCCTCACCGCACTGGAAATGGGAAGTATTGAATACGGAAGCCTTCACCTCTCCGTACTTTACGTTGCAAATGCTGTGCTGCTTGTGATTCTTTTCATCGTACTCGGTATCAGCTATCTTCTGAAAAGGAGGCTTGCCACCCATGAGAACTAAACTGCAGAAATTTTTCACACGCCTGATTCTCAGTATACTCGGACTTTGCGTGATCGTTATTACACTCTTCCTTTTCCTTTATGTCTTCTGGAAAGGGAAAAAAGTATTTAGCCTGTCCTTCCTTCTGGACAAGCCTGCCGGTGTTCCACTTGGAACTGCAGGCGGTATCTATCCTGCACTGATGGGTTCCATTTACCTTGGCGCACTTTCTGCACTGATCGGCGGTGTCCTTGGTATCGGCGCTGCCATTTATCTTGTATTTTACAGCACCGGAAAACGATTTTCCGTCCTTGTAAATATGGCGATCACCGGACTTTCCGGAATCCCTTCGATCCTGTTCGGGCTGGTTGGATATACGCTTCTGATCTACCGTTTTGGACTTAACCGCAGCCTTCTTTGTTCGGCACTGTGTGTTGCAGCAATGATCATTCCTTTTGTTGCAATCCGAGCAGAAAAGATTCTGGAAGAGAAGGGGCGTGAATATATGAAGAACTCCCTAAGTCTCGGACTTTCCCGTGAGTATGCCCTCCGGAAACTGATCCTTCCGGTCTGCTCTGTAGAGCTTCTCGGAACCGTTGCGCTTGGAATGGCATACGGCATGGGTGCCGTTGCACCGATTTTATACACCGGAGCTGTCATGCAGGCAGATGTTCCGCATTCTCTCTCCGATCCGTTCATGTCACTTCCATATCACCTGTATATCCTTGTGAACAACGGATTTTCTTTGGATTATGCTTATGGAACCGCATTTGTACTGATGCTCTTCCTGCTCATCATCCAGTTAATATGTAAATTTATCACCTATCTACGAAAGGACAACTGATATGCTGAATATAGAAAATCTAAAATGTGGATTTGGAAAACACGAAATTCTTCACGGAATCAGCCTGACGATCCCGAAAGGACAGATTACAGCCATCGTTGGTCAGTCCGGCTGCGGAAAAACAACTTTTCTGAAAACCCTGAACCGGATGGTAGAAGAAGAAGGCGGCTATCTCTCAGGAACAATTACTTTAGAAGGAACCGACATCAAATCTCTTCCGAAAGAAAAACTCAGAAGGCGTGTTGGCATGGTTTTCCAACAGCCGATCGCTTTCCCGCACAGTATCGAAAAGAATCTGTCTTATGTACTGAAATACCACGGTGTCCGTAATAAGAAAGAGATTGCTGAGAAAATTACAGAGTCTCTGCAGAAAGCAAAACTCTACGATGAAGTCAAAGATCAACTGAAAAAATCCGCCCTCAAATTATCCGGCGGTCAGAAGCAGCGTCTTGCTATCGCACGAAGCCTCTGTGCCGGTCCGGAGATCCTGCTCCTTGACGAGCCGTGCTCCGCACTGGATATGAAGAATACAATTGCAATCGAAGAAACGCTTTTGGAGTTGAAAGACCAGTATACTTTCGTCATCGTCACACATAATCTGGCTCAGGCAAAGCGAATTGCCGATCAGGTGATCTTCATGGATCATGGAGAAGTACTGGAAGTGACGGAAAAAGAGAAATTCTTTGAAAATCCGGCATCGGAACCGGCGAAAGAACAGATACAGTATATGTAATAAAAAACGTCCGATTATCACATTTTACTCCGTGATAACCGGACGATTTTTTTATTTCTATTTTTCTATTTCAGCATCTCTCTGAGCAGTTCATTAACCATACCCGGATTTGCTTTTCCTTTCATTGCCTTCATGATTTGTCCAACCAGTGCGCCAAGTGCTTTTTCTTTTCCACCCTTGAAATCTTCCACTGCCTTTGGGTTCTTTGCAATCACTTCTTCCGCAAGTGTGCGGAGTGCACCTTCATCGTTGACGGTCTTCAGTCCGTGATCCTCTACATATTTTTCCGGATCCACATCCTCTGCAAATACCTTTTCAAATACCTCTTTTGCAACAGAACTGTTGATGGTTCCTGCGTCTGCAAGTTCGATCAGTTTTGCAAGGTTCTCCGGTGAAAATTTAATATCTGCCGGCTCCTGTCCGTTTTCATTTAACAGACGCATGGTTTCTACCATCAGCCAGTTGGACACTTTTTTCGGCTTGTTGCAGATTGCACAGGTCGCCTCAAAGAGATCTGCCATCTTCTTCGTTCCGGTAATGAGCTCCGCATCATAACGTGGAATATCATAATCTTTCTCATAACGTGCAAGTTTTTCATTTCTCAGCTCCGGCTGTTGGTCTTTGATCTTCTGGATCCATTCATCACTGATCACGATCGGCACCAGATCCGGTTCCGGGAAATAGCGATAGTCCTGCGCATCCTCTTTGGAACGCATTGCATAAGAATATTCTTTATTATCATCCCATCTTCTGGTTTCCTGAATGACTTTCTTTCCTTCTTCGATGAGTTCGATCTGTCTCTGTCTCTCTCCCTCGATCGCATGTGTAATCGCTTTAAAGGAGTTCAGGTTCTTCATCTCAGTACGTGTTCCAAACTCAGAAGCACCTACTTCACGAACCGAAAGATTGACGTCTGCTCGCATGGATCCTTCCTGAAGCTTACAGTCCGATGCTCCCAGATACTGGCAGATCATACGCAATTTTTCCAGATAAGCAATGACTTCATCTGCCGAACGCATATCCGGCTCCGATACAATCTCGATCAGCGGAACCCCACTTCGGTTATAATCGACTAAAGAGCAGTCCTCCCACTCATCATGGATCAGCTTTCCGGCATCCTCTTCCATATGCATCTCATGGATCCGGACTTTTTTCTTCTGCTCTCCGACTTCAATCTCTACATAGCCGTCTCTCGCAATTGGCAGATAGAGCTGTGAAATCTGATAGTTCTGCGGGTTATCCGGATAGAAATAATTCTTACGATCGAATTTGCACACCTGTGTGATCTTACAGTTTGTCGCAAGTCCTACTGCCATCGCATATTCTACTACTTTTTTATTTAATACCGGAAGGGAGCCCGGCATACCGGTACATACCGGGCAGGTATGTGTATTCGGTGCACCCCCGAATGCGGTACTGCATCCACAGAAAATTTTTGTCTTTGTTGCAAGTTCTACGTGAACCTCCAGACCGATTACGGTTTCATACTGCTTTGACATCTATGCTTCCCCCTTTCCGGCTGCTTCTGTTTTGTCATACATAGATACCCATTTTTTCTCTGTCAGGCACTCATAGGTATAAGCTGCCTGAAAAAGCTTCTTCTCCTGGAAGCAGTCTCCGATGAGCTGCATTCCAACCGGAAGTCCTTTCGCATCCCGTCCAACCGGAATACTGATCCCCGGAAGTCCTGCCAAGTTGACGGAAATCGTATAAATGTCGCCCAGATACATTTTGATCGGATCACTTAAGGAAGCTCCAAGCTTCGGTGCTGTCGTCGGTGCTGCCGGCGCCAGGATCATATCATATTTTGCAAATGCACTGTCAAATGCCTTTTTAATCAGTGCTTTTGTACGGAGTGCTTTCAGATAATAAGCATCATAATATCCGGAACTGAGTACGAAAGACCCAAGCATGATACGGCGCTTTACTTCCGGTCCGAAGCCCTCGGAGCGGGTCTTTTTGTACATCTGGTGAAGCTCTTCATAATCCTTTGTGCGGTATCCGTATTTCACACCGTCAAATCGGGACAGGTTGGAACTTGCCTCTGCTGATGCGATGACATAATAAGCCGGAATCGCATATTTTACAAGTCCAAGATCAAATTCTTCAATCTCAGCTCCTGCATTTTTCAGAACCTCTGCGGCTTTCAGAATCGGTTTTTTCACTTCTTCGTCCAGACCTTCTCCAAAATAATCTTTTGGAATACCGATCTTCATCCCTTTTACATCGTTTACCAACGCACTTGTAAAATCCGTGTCCTGGCGTTCTACCGAAGTGCTGTCTTTTACATCATGGGATGCGATGGTCTCAAGAACCGTTGCACAGTCAGTTACGTCCCTTGCAACCGGTCCGATCTGGTCAAGAGATGATCCGTAAGCGATCAGTCCATAACGTGATACCGTTCCGTAGGTTGGCTTGATTCCAACGATTCCGCAGTAAGAACTTGGCTGACGGATCGATCCGCCGGTGTCAGATCCAAGAGCATATGGTACTTCCAGAGCCGCAACTGCCGCACAGGAGCCACCGGAAGATCCACCCGGTACATGCTCCAGATTCCACGGATTCTTTGTCTCTCCATAATAAGAAGTCTCAGTCGTGCTTCCCATCGCAAATTCATCCATATTAGTCTTTCCGATCACAACTGCACCTGCTTTTTCCAGGTTCAGAACTGCTTCTGCTGAAAATGTCGGTACAAAATTACTCAGAATTTTTGAACTGCAGGTGGTCGTCACACCTTCCGTACACATGTTATCCTTGATCGCAACCGGTACTCCTGCAAGCGGTCCGGTCAGTGTTCCGTCATCGATCAGCTTCTGCACTTCTTCCGCTCTTTTTAAGGCAGCTTCTTTTTGAAGTGATACAAAACTGTTGACTTCTTTTTCTACTTTATCAATCTGTGCGAAGCAGGCTTCCACTGCTTCTTTTACTGTAACTTCTTTTGCCTGAATCTTTTTCCCAAGTTCAACGGCAGTAAGACCTTTCAAATCCATCTTTCGATTTCCTCCTATGCGAATGTTCTAGGTACTTTGTAACTCTGTTCTTTCTGCTGCGGCGCATTTGCCAGCATTGCTTCGTGATTGTCTCCATTTGTCACTACATCCTCACGGAATACATTATTTACCGGAAATACATGTGACATCGGTTCAATTCCTTCTGTATCCAGTTCATTCAGGGTATCAATATAATCAAGCATGGTTTCCATATCTTTCTTTGCCTGCTCTTTTTCTTCGTCAGAAAGCTCCAGCTTTGCCAGGATTCCAACGTATTCGATTGTTTCATCCGAAATCTTGTTTGCCATTGTACTCGTCCTTTCTAATAATAATTATCGTAAAAGCTTTCGTACTCCTCCGATTCAATCCACTCACTCGGTGTAAGTTCTACTGTAAGTCCTTCCAGATCAACTTCTGTTCCATCGATCAGGACAATATTTTTCAGCTCCTGTGGAAATTCCGACTCTTCATTACCGATCAGCATTCCCATATAATTTTCGTATCCGGCGCTTACTGTCACGTCGTAATCAAAAATCCCAAAACCTTCCACACATTTCACATCATAGACACCTGCAGGTACGTCTTTTCCTACTGTAAATTTATCCGATACGGTTTTCGATTCTGTAAGCGGATTTGCAATTGCTGTCAGATTCATCTGTGCATTCTCTGCTGTCATGTGAAGCTCCAGTGTATCCTCTACTATCACATAACATCCCGGAAATACTTCAAAGTCACTGACTTCTTCTTCCGTATTATCGTAGTCATCACCAAAATTGTACTGCACCCAGATATTATTTTTGCTGTCTGTCAGCTCTACCTGACCACTTCCACTTTTGCAGGTCAGTGTATAGGTCCCCTGCGGAAGATGTACACCGCCTTTATAAATTCCGGCTGTCAGGTCTGCTTCATAAAGTTCTCCTTCATCCGGCATCACTTCCTGCACATCGCTGTACGGATCATCCTCGGTGTAACTGTCACTGTCATCATATGTATAGTCTTCAAAATAATTCTGAACCTCATGAATGATCGTTCCACCAAGCTCGCCTGCAAGTGTGGCAATGATCACAAAACCGGTCAGAAACTTTCCAAACTTCTTTTTCTTTTTTACCGAACGGCTGCTTTGTTGCATTGAAGATGATGTATAACTGTAACTCTGGTTTCCTGTCTGGCTGTAGCTTGTGCCTGCGGTATTGTAGCTCGCATTTGCTGCAGAATATCCATTTCCCGCCGGATTTACTTTTCCTGCTGCCGCATTCTTTGACGCCTTTTTTGCAGCTGCTTTCTTTGCATTTTTATCTGCATTCTTCGCCTTACGCACATTTTCCCGAGTCATGGTCTTTCCTTCATACGGCTTTTCCGCTTCCGTATGTATATGTGTCAGCGATTCTTCATGACCGGAATTTCCAAGTGTCACATACTGATCGTCATTCTTTGAATTGTCAAGCCCACACTCTGTGCAGATATTTCCGTTTAATTTTCCTCCACATAAGGAACATCTTCGTCTCATTTTGACCTCCCCCGCTGCCTCTTGTCAGCTTCCTTTTTTACCTGCCAGCCAGGGAGCTTCGTCTCTACGGAGTAAGTCTGCTTAAATCTCTCGGGAAGAGGGTTGTCTCACGGACGTTATCTTCACCAAGAAGCTGCATTGTCAGACGTTCCATTCCGATTCCAAGACCTCCATGCGGCGGCATACCATGTTTGAATGTATCCAGATAGGTCTCCAGTCCTTCTTCCGTCATTCCCCGCTTTGCAAGCTTTTCCATCAGCATGTCGTAGTCATGGATTCTCTGTCCTCCGGTCGTGATCTCAAGTCCACGGAACAAAAGGTCAAAGCTGAGTGTGAATTTCTCATCCTGTGGATCGTCCATTGCATAGAACGGACGCTTCTTTGACGGATAGTAGGTTACAAATACAAAATCAGAACCCCATTCTTCTTTTGCATACTGTCCGATCAGATGCTCCTCCTCCGGTTCCAGGTCATATGGGTTGCGGATCTTACGATCGTATTTTTCTGAAACCTTCTGCTTTGCCTCATCAAAACGAATTGCCGGAATTTTAGAGACATCCGGAAGTGTCACGTCCAGGATTTTAAGCTCCTTCGCATAATCCTTTTTCAGAAGCTCCATCATATACTGAAGGAAGCCCGTTTCCATCGCCATGATATCTTCAAAGCTGTCGATATAACCCATTTCGAAATCCAGACTGGTATATTCGTTCAGATGACGCTTGGTGTTGTGTTTTTCTGCTCTGAATACCGGTCCTGTCTCAAATACTCTGTCAAAAACACCAACCATCATCTGTTTGTACAGCTGTGGACTCTGTTCCAGCACTGCCGGACGATGGAAATAATCCAGTCGGAAGAGGTTAGATCCTCCTTCTGCTCCTTTTGCTCCGATCTTCGGGGTATGAATTTCTGTAAAACCTTCTTTATACAGGAACTCTCTGAAACCTCTTACGATTCCTTCCTGAATTTTAAACTTTGCTCTTTCCCTTACGTTCCGAAGAGAAATAGAGCGATAGTTCAGCTTCGCTTCCAGGGAAGTGTTCAGTTTCCACTTTGAAACAGCAAGTGGAAGACTGTCTTTTGGCATACTGAGTACTTTTATCTCACTCAGACGGATTTCAATTCCGTTCGGTGCCTTCTCTGATTCGGTCAGTTTTCCTGTTACTTCTACTGTAGCGGCTTCTCTTAAATCTTTCAAGTCAAATTTTGTAACGCCTTCTTCGTATACACACTGGACCAGACCTTCCCGTTTTCTCAGAATCACGAAGGCGACTGTTCCCATGTCACGAATTGTATGAACGGCTCCATTTACCTTCACTTCTTCTCCAAGTCTTCCCTCTTTCAGTAATTCACTAAGTTCCAGCGTTTCTTTTTCTTTTACACCTGTCATAAATTCCATGTCACAATCCTCCTAAAATATGTTTTGCTTTTGTCAACTTCGTATTCCGGATTGTTTTTTGATGTACATGGCACTAAGAAAGAATGTGCCTCGGCACATTCTCGCGCCGAGCGCGGTCGCTTGCGACATTCTTCATCTTCGTGCGAGTGCGCATCTCCGGCACGCAGTGCCTTTTGTTTCATAGGAAGTTCCTTCGGAAT
>OKSA01000302.1_pt1 | contig 47362 bp, 32 predicted proteins | sample 1601181 | NCBI WGS metagenome assembly OKSA01 (sample SAMEA3541538, study PRJEB24748) | human gut metagenome | biome: human gut; feature: human-associated habitat; material: faeces | place: China | collected 2012
CGGTGAGGAAGCCGAGACCTAGACTGTCACAGGAGAAGACTTTGACGCCCTGTCCATTGAGGTAATTGGCTAACTGCTCTCGTGCGATGGTAATGGTGTCGGCCACTTCTAGCCAGAGGACATGCCCCATAAGGCGTCGCAACGCATACAGTCGCTCAGCGTAGAGGTCGGTGGCGTGATGCAACTTGCGTGCTTTGCTCTGCTTCTCGAGCGAAGCAGACAGCTCGTCTAGTCTCAACTCTCTGAGATAGCTCTCCCAGAGAGCGGGCAGGTACTTACCATTTTGATGAGCGAGATACTCATAGGCTGAGACGGCTAGATCACTGCGTCCTAGCGTTGTAGCTTGCTCCACGAGCTGCGTAGCGGTAGCTACAGAGGGCTTCGCATGAAAGGTTTGCGTGAGCGAGTCTAGCTCCTGACCTTGGACCATAAAGGCTGGCAAAATGAGGAGGCAAACCAAGATGACGAGTAGACGCTTCATGGGGGATTAGAGATTAGAAGTTAGATATTAGAAGTTAGAGGCTAGAGATTAGAGCAAGCGTCTCGGAGTAGTCAGACGAGATCCGACAGCTCCGAGACGCTAATGATTAATGCTGCGCGATGCGCTGCAAGATGCCAGCGTAAGCTTCCTCGTAGTGTGGTGCTGAGAGTCCTAAGCGACGACTCTCACGGACTACATAACCGACAAGACTCTCGACTTCGCTCTGATGATGGTTACGTAGGTCACTATTCATCGAGGTGGTCGTGGCGGGTGGCATACGCTCTATACGACGGAGTGCTGAGGCAACTGGATCGGCATCGCTGATGCCCCACCCCTTGGCACGGTAGAGCTGGCAGAGCTCTTCGGTGAGTCCGACGACAAAGGCACGATGCGCACCGAGCAAGCCCTCGACGTTGCAATCGTAGTAGCCTGTCGCAGCTGCTGAGTTGGAGAGCATAAGGTACTTTTTGCGCACTTCCTCCATAGGATCGTCGGGGATGACGAGGTCGATGCCCGCAGCTTGAGAGATCTGGAGGAGTCGCTCTTCGCTAGCCGTTCGCTCACTACCGATGGGGCGTGCGAGGGAACCTATATAGAGTCGTTCGTTGTCGGAGTGGCTCTCCACTACACCTGGCTCTGTGCGCCGTGCGGTGATATAAGCAACACCCGCCCAGCGCTCGACCTCTGCGGGGAGCATCGTGCGGAGCTGCTCGTGGATGTCTAGTCCATTGAGCAGCGGCAAGACGGCACTCTCTTTGGTCAGATAAGGCTGAAGCGGACGTATACTGTCGGCTAGGTCATAGCTCTTGGTCACGACAACTAGATAGTCTATCGAGCCCAGCTCTTGCGGATCGCAAGTGACGCAGCTAGGACGCACGACGGTCTCTGCCAGACGCGGCGAAGAGATGTGCAGGCCCTCACTATGTACACGATCATAGTGCGCTCCTGGACGCATGAGGTAGGAGACGCGCAGCTGGTCGGGATGCTCCATAGCGTAGCGTGTCCACAGCCCGCCGAAGTATCCGCCGACGCCTCCTAAGCCTAGGATAACAATATGAGGAGGTCTCATGACTAATTAATGCGTACGGGGAAAGGTCTCTAGCGTCTCCTTGAGGATCTCAGCCACAGAGGGGTGCGGGAAGATGATTTCACTCAACTCGTGCGCTGTCATGCCACGCTCGATGGCTAGCCCGGCGGTGACGATCAGCTCGCTACAAGGATTGCCTAGCATGTGCACTCCAAGTATCTTGCCTTCGGGGTTTACGAGTACCTTGCAGTAGCCTGAAGCCATCTCGTTTTCGGCAACAAAGCGTCCTGAGTAGCTCATCGGGAGCATCAGTTTGGTATAGACTTTGTCTCCACTCTTTAGAGCGTCCTCCGTAAAGCCTACGCCAGCTATCTCGGGATGCGTGTAGACGACCCCTGGGATGGCACGGTAGCTCATCGGATTGATCTTACGGCCGAGGATGTGGTCGACCGCGACCTCTGCCTCACGCACAGCCGTATGGGCTAGGAGCGAGTGTCCATTGACATCGCCCGCAGCATAGAGGTTGGGGAGCGAGGTACGGAGGTATTCGTCGGTCTTAACGCCTCGACGCTCTAGCTCGAGTCCTTGGCTGAGCAGTGCCTCGAAGGAGCTGGTCACAGGACGACGCCCCACGGAGAGCATCACTTGCTCACCCTCTACCTTAAAGGTCTCGCCCTCGTACTCGACCTCTACGCCATCGGCATAGAGATGCGTCACCTTATGCTGGAGGTAGAACTTGATACCGCGCTTCGTGTACTCCTCACGCAGGAGTGCAGCCAGCTCGCTGTCCATCCCGTTGATGATCTCGGGGAGCATCTCAACAACAGAGACGGTCACGCCCATCTCGTTGTAATAAGCTGCGAACTCCATGCCGATGACGCCACCACCAATGATGACGATCGAGGCGGGAAGCTCCTTGCTGTCTAATGCCTCTCGGTGGGTAATGTAGTGCCCCTCCTCGACACCTGGGATAGGCGGGATAACTGTCTCTGAGCCCGTGCAGAGGAGTAGATGCTTAGCCGTATAAGTCTCACCAGCTGCCGTGACGGTATAAGTGTCGTCACTATTGTGCGCTGTGACGGTCGCATGCTCTGTGACCACGGTCACGCCAGCATCCTTCATACGTGCGCGAATGCCAGCGACAAGCTTGCGAACGACTTTATTCTTTCTAGAGATAACCTTGGCGGGGTCTATCTGCTCTGGCGTACAAGCGACGCCATACTTAGCGGCGGTCTGCACCGTCTGCCAAACCTTAGCAGAGTATAGGAGCGTCTTCGTAGGGATGCACCCTTCGTTGAGGCAGACGCCTCCGAGCGCACGCTCCTCGATGAGCAGCGTCTGCAGTCCTCCACGAGCAGCACGCTCAGCAGCTGTGTAGCCCGCAGGTCCTCCACCGATGATGATAAGATCGTATGTCATGATTGAGATTGTCTAATTAAGGGAATGGATAAATCGCAGTTACTTGCTCTTACCCTGATTAGCAACGGCTGCCTGCAGCTTAGCTATCTGCTCGGGATCACCGAGGAAGTAGTCACGCTGCAACTGCATCTTGTCGTCAAACTCGAAGACGTACGGGATGCCCGTCGGCAGATTGAGCGCAGGGATCTCTTCGTCTGAGATACCCTTGAGGTGCTTGACGATACCTCTCAAGCTATTGCCGTGAGCCGTGACGATGATCTCGCCATACTTCTCCAGATCTGGACGAATGTTGCTCTCCCAATAAGGAAGGATGCGCTCGACTGTCTCCTTGAGTGACTCCGTGAGTGGGAGCTCGTTAGGATTGACAGCAGCATAGCGTGGATCGTGCTGAGGAGCACGCTCGTCGGTCGGGTCTAGTGGTGCGGGGGGCACGTCGTAGCTGCGTCGCCAGATGTGCACCTGCTCCTCGCCATACTTAGCAGCTGTCTCAGACTTGTCCAGCCCTTGGAGCATGCCGTAGTGCTTCTCGTTGAGACGCCAGGACTTCTCCACGGGAATCCAGTCGAGGTCCATCTCATCGAGGATAATATTCAGCGTCTTAATGGCGCGCTTGAGATATGATGTATAAGCCTTAGCAAAGCGAAAGCCCGCCTTGCGTAGCTGTCGGCCAGCTTCGTGTGCCTCCTCGACACCTTGCTCGGTGAGGTCAACGTCTGTCCAACCTGTGAATTGGTTACTTTTATTCCACGCACTCTGTCCGTGGCGTACTAATACAAGTCTTTTCATAAGGGTAAGATAAAGGAGTTTCTAAACGATTAGAGGTTTGTTGAGTCAGAAAGCCTCTGACTAAGCTGCTGAGCGGTTACCTCCTTGATAGCCTCCAGAGATCCGCCAAAGATAGGTAGCGCTTGTCTCAGCATCGTCTCATACTCTGCCGAGAGGTTGCGACCCCAAAGCATATCTATACGAACTAAGTCCATAAGCGTGACGAGCGAGTAGCGTACCATCGAGTCGCTGATCAGGGCTATCTGATGACGTGGATTCTGCTGGCTGACCCAGTAGAGGAGTTGCGCCGTATCACGATAGAGCGCACGAACGATCTCGTCGCCCTGCTCTAGCATATCGGCACGGTAGTATGCATCTGCTAGAGCTACGTCAGTCATATCGTAGGGCACCGCCTCAGGCGAGATCACATCGGCACACTTCGTCAGCACTTCCCTAGCTCGCTCAGTGTCGCCTTGACGCAGGAGCGCTTGGGCTAGCGTTGCGAAAACACGAGAGCGGTAGTAGTAAGAGATATTGCGCCGGATATTCTCGTCAAAGTAGATGTTGGGGTCGTTGGCATTGAAGTAGCGATACTGGTGCATCACCAAGTCATACAGACGCTCCACTTCGACCTCGTAGGGTGTACCCACTACGGTCGTCGGGTTAAAGCGCTGCGCCATACCCACATAAGACATATACTGTCTCTGGTTGGCAAAGATATTCTGAGGAGCCGAGCTTACCCACATGATCGGTCTCTCCCACTTCGCTGCACCCAGCATATCTAGGACAAAGAGCTGATCCCTGGTCACAGCCGACTTACCCTCTAGCGAAAGCACCATACTCCCGGGCATAGGCAAGCCCTGAAGCTGTGGGAAGTGCTTAGCAACAACCGCCGAATCAACGGGTAGCAGCACCTTGTCCGCAGGCATCTGCACCTGTCCTTGAGGCACGACCTTGGTCGCCTCCTTCATTGCTTGGTCGAAAGGCATCGGCACCGCACTCGTCGGGCGTATCAGCGCATAGGAGTTCGTAACGAAGAAAGCCGGACTCATATACTTATTAGGTATCGGCTGCGCTTCGTAGCTGTGACGCAGCATGTGCTTGCCGTACCACTCTGACTGCAGGTAGCTCAGATTGCTCACCTTGACATCAGTGCGCACACCCTCCACCTCCTGGGCATACCATAGGGGGAAGGTATCGTTGTCTCCGAAGCAAAGTAGCACCGCATTGGGATCGCAGCTAATCAAGTAGTTGTAGCCGAAGTCGCTTGCTAGGACACGTCCCGAGCGGTCGTGGTCGTCCCAGTTTTCCGAAGCCATCTGTATCGGCACGATCAGCCCTAGTACCGAGACGATCGAGGCGGTCAGTACAGGCTTGAGCTTAGCACGACTCAGCAGTTCGTAAAGTCCTGCCACCCCGAAGCCGATCCATATCGCAAAGGCGTAGAAAGAACCCGCATAGGCATAGTCTCGCTCACGTGGCTGCCCTGGCGTCTGGTTGATGTAAAGGATGATTGCCAAGCCCGTCATAAAGAAGAGCGCCAGCGTGATCCAAAAAGCTTGCATCCCCTTCTTGCGTCTCGTCACTTGATAGGCAATGCCTAGGAAGCCAAGGAGCAACGGCAGGAGGAAGTAAGCGTTGCGTCCCTTGTTGTTGCGTAATTGATCTGGCAGATCCTTAGTCTTACCCAATGCGATCTGATCAATAAATGAGTAGCCCGTGAGGACTCCTCCCTTGAGCATACCGCCATCGCCCTGCAGGTCGTTCTGACGGCCGATGAAGTTCCAGCCGAAGTAACGCCAGTACATGTAGTTAACCTGATAGCGCAGGAGATACTTCAAGTTGTCCGCCATCGAGGGCTTCGACATATCTTCGGGATTGCGATCTACCCAACTGTTGTAACCATTTATATGCTCTGGCTGCGAAGAACACATACGGGGAAAGAGCATCTTGCTCCCCTCAGCATACTTCAACTCAGGCTGACTATAGATCTTGACATACTCGTCTGGTTCGTTGGGATTACCCTTCACCTTAGGCGCATAGACCGGCTTACCCTCCTCCATGGCAATAGGACGCGCCACGTAGGTAGCACTATATAGGTGCGGGATAGCGCCGTACTGCTCACGGTTGATGTAGCTCTTGATGGCAAGCGCCGTATTCGGCTCATTCTGATTCATCGGCGTACCAGCCAGCGAGCGCACGAGGATCACCCCATAAGAGCTAAAGCCGATCATGATGACCAGCATACACATCTGCGCCGTGTGCAGGAGCTGTAGGGAGACCTTTCTGTTTTGAAATAGGTATATCGCCAGAGCTATCGTCACGATCACGCCTAGCCAGACGGCTCCTCCGAAGTATGGGATGCCGATCAAGCACCACGAGAGGATAAACGAGCTAATGATCAGACTACGACCACGCTCGCCTCGCTGATAAAGCGTGAGCGAACCGACCAGCACCACCATGAGGACCGCTAGATAGAGGTAGAAGCCACTGTTGTACGGCATCTTTAGCCCATTGACCACCCAGCGATCTATCGTACCACCGAAGGCGACGACACCCTGCATGATGCCAAACATGATAACCGCTATCAAGACGAAAGAGACGATCAGTGTCGTGGCGATCCCCTTGAAGGTCAGCGTATCATGCTTGCGGAAGTAGTATATGAGTGCCATCGCCGGGATGCAGAGCAGGTTGAGCATGTGCACCCCGATGCTTAGTCCCATCACATAGGCGATGAGGACGATCCAGCGATCAGAGCGAGCATTGTCCGCACGGTCGCTCCACTTCAGCATCAGCCAGAAAACCAGTGCCGTCAAGAAGGAGCTAAAGGCATACACCTCGCTCTCCACAGCACTGTACCAGAACGTATCCGTAAAGGTATAGAGCAACGCACCCACCAGTCCAGAGCCCATGATCAGGATCGTCTGCGCTAAGGTAGGCACAGGCATTACCCCCTCAGGGACCAACTGCTTAGCACAAGGCGAAGCGCCTGGTAGTACCACACGACGCACCAAATGGGTGATACTCCAGAAGAGCAGCAGTATCGTCCCCGCACTGAGTAGTCCACTCAGCGCGTTAGTGTATAGTCCCGCCAGCTCAGGCCTAGGAGCTAGGTGTGCAGCGACATTGTACACAAGCATGTAGATCGGTGCCCCAGGTGGGTGCCCCACCTCCAGCTTGAAGGCCGATAAGATAAACTCGGGGCAGTCCCACAGACTCGCTGAGGGACCGATGGTCATCAGGTAGACCACCGCTGCGATGACAAAGGTCACCCAGCCCACCACGTTGTTCAGCAGATTGTACAGTCGCCAGTTCTGTTGCATATCTATAGTTAAAGTATCGTATACGGAGACAAAGGTACGAAAATAGGAGTTAGAGAGTTGTCCTCCCCTGAAATGGTATGCACTCATCCTCAAAGTACAGCCAGTTACACTCTCGCCCCTTATCACGAGCGAGTCGTAGCTGGCTATGATACTTCTTAGAGATCCACCCTTACATACTCCTCCTTATCGACACTCTTTGCCTGTCCATTGTTCTGGACATAGGAGCGTATATTGTATAGTTCTATGCCCTCATCACTAAATCGCTCTTTGACATTGTATTCGAAGCCACTCAACTGACACTTTAGTTGATCAATCTGCTTGTTTAGTGGCTTGAGGGCAAACTGATAGCTACGAGACGTCAGCTGCTCGCTCCGGAGTTGCCGCTTCAGGCTTTGCTTCTGCCTCCTCAGCTCCTCGATCTGAGCCTTCACCCGCTGCTCTAGATCCTCATAGTCGGCATAGATCTGGCGCACCTCATCGTCATGAAGCCGTAGCACCGCATGCTCATATTTATATCTCCATCTCCGTGCCTCCTTATCCCGATGCTCCACCTGCTCGGTCAGCTGCACGATACGATGTTGTAGGAAGCGCTCTCTCACATTGCTCGTAAAGTCCTTCTCGCCGCCATCCTCCTCATGTAGTATGTCGAGTAGCTCTTGGAGCGTATAGGCTTGGTAGATCTGCTTAGCTTCATCATAGCGCGTGTTGATCTTCATCAGCGACTGCCAGTATTTGGAAAAGCCGGAGAGCCGTATAGGAGCCGACTCACCACTCTCATAGAGCTGCCCACAGCTGTTAGACCCCGAGAGCGGACTCCCCGCAATCTGATAGACGAGACTCATACGGCCATTATCAGAAATCACCATAGTGCCTAAGCAATGACTCCACCACTCTAGATAGATGCCGATAGTAGGTCTGTGAAAGCCTGACGTGCCCGTGTAAGCCAAGCCATTATGCACCACGATGGGCGTGAGAAACATACGACTATCCTGCAGTATGCGCTCTCGATGTGCTAGCAGATAGAAGGCTTTGTCCTTAAAGAGCTGACGAAGCTCCTCTTGCTCTTCTTTCGCTACAGGCTTCGGAGCTATCCTCCTCCGCCCTATGCCGAAGTACTCCCCCGTCCTGTCTAGCTGTAGCTCATCAGTCACCACCTCCTGCGGCAGCTCCTCCTCGGGCTTAGGATAGCACGTCAGGATCGTACCGTCCAGCAGACGGATGGCACCCTCTGGATGCGTCTCCTCCTCAGATTCGTCAGTAGCTGATGGCACCCCCGTCTCACTCTGTGGCTCAGATGAGGGCGTAGCAATAGTGTGAGAAGCTACCTCTGGCGACTCCTCACGAGATGATGGTTCATAAGATTGTTGTGCTGTCATAATTTGGTTTTTAACTAGTTGGTTTATAGGTTAAACGTCTAATTCGCATCCATTCTTCCCACCGTGACCATTATGCAAGGCTCGGTTGGGGCGGTCCGTAGACCGGCTCTTAATGCTAACTAATCGCAACTCAGCTATCAATGAATCCACACACGACCACAAGTTAATCGTGAATAGCTCTTTTCGATTTTGAATTGCAGTGCAAACATACGTATAACCTTCGAGCTATACAAACTTTTCGTGTTAAATAACGCTACTTGAACTGCTAAGAAGTCTGAATCTCTTGAGGATCTATCGGACTCAAATATCATACTCCACACAGGAAAAGACAAGCCCCTGGCGAAGAAATTTCATCCTCCACGGAGAAAATCAAAAATCTCCACGGAGCTATTTGTCATTCTCCACGTGGGCGAGAAATAATTCCTCCGAAGTTTCATTTGATTCCTCCGAAGTTTCATTTCGTCCCTACGTGGAAAATGTTTTTTCTCCACGTGGAGATTTCGAAATTCCTCCGTGGAGAATTTCTGCCAGCAGAGAGTACGATAGTGAAAATCACGAACCAACAAAGGTGACGCAGGATCTGAAGACAACTTCATAACTCTAGTCCAAACGCAGATTATCTACGCCTTGCTCCACATTGCTCGCCAACACCTTGTATATCCCGAGATGAAGACCAGCACGTAGCTGTCATTGCTATTTAATTCCATAAATCACTCTGTTTGATTTGAATAACACCTTGCAGACAGCAATTCTATAGGCTAAAATCGACTCTTCTAAGTCTCAGTGAATGATAAGGGAAGGTGGTGACGAAAAAGAAAATTCGGGAGTCTGATTTTTGCATTTTCTAGAGGAAAACGCATGCGGAGATTAGAAATAAATGGCTACCTTTGCAAGCAAACGGAATAAGTCAACTAACGGAAATCATAGACCATAATGAGGCGTATTAAACTTGCTCTTACAATCGTCGCTTGTCTCTTGACAGCGTGTGCTCCTGTTGCGACCAATTCAAATCCTCAGAGAAAGCTTGACTCGGAGATTACACAATTGGATAGTATTGCGATAATACTAGCTGAGATTAGAGCACTAGATCAAGGTATTAGAGACAACTCCAGTCTTTTCTTAGCAAACAGTCGGGCTTTTAATCTTCATACTGATAGTCTCTGCTTCTCCAAAGCAATTTGGGTCATCGAGCATTATGGGTATATCAAGAACTTAGGGAAGTACAACGACTCTTTCGGATACCTATTAGAAGCCCTGCCCGCAGTGTTACTACATAATCCTCAAAGGTTGATAGAGCCACATACTTATGACCTCTTGAAGCGAGAGGTGGAAGCTGGTAGACTATCTGCCGAATTTGCAGCCACCCTGCTTGACAAGTATTATGTGATGAAAGAGAAACGCACATTATACTTTTCGGGGTTTCGACAGTGGCTACAACAGCCCTATCCTCAAAAGAGAGATCAGGCACTGTCTGACAGTCTCAGACAAGATTTAGGACTACCTGTGCTTCCAGACAGTCTATTTGTGTATTAGTGCTGTATATCCGTCTATACATGATCCCAATCTAAACCCAAGTTTCACGGGAGGAAGTGTGTAATGGTTGCTGGGGGCGGGCTGGAGCGTTTGAGTTATGGACTTTGTGTCCTACAGATTTTGATTTTTCTGAAGGGGGCTTCTCGTAAGCCTAGCTTTTGGTAGATCTCGGTCGCTTGTTTCGAGGGCTTGCTACATTGTCGCATTTCGACCTTTTCGCCCAGCGGATTGACGCCTTCGGTGGTGACTAACTTCTGTGTCGACATACGTCGGACGATCTCCCGCCAGTAGCAGTTTTCGCCCTGTGCTTTGAGTCCACAGCGTATGGTGTTGACAACCCAATAAGCGAGCAGGCCAAAGAAAAGATGGGCATCGCTGCGCTGATCCGTCTGATGAAAGAGCGGGCGCAAGTGTAGGTCCGTCTTGAGCTGACGATTCGTGCACTCTATCTCTCGGATCAAGTTGTAGTAGTCCCAGGTGGTGCGCTCGTCTAGTGTACGGACGTTGGTACGCAGGAAGTAAACGCCGTGACTGCCCTCCACCTTGGAGAGGTCTTTGATCTTCCAAGCCACCTCTTGCATCTCTAGGGGCTTCTCCTCACTGCGGATGTAGTTGATCTCGTAGTAGCGTGCAATCGACGGATAACGCTCTATGGCTCTGCCTGTTCGCTCCACGACCCTTTCGTACTTCTTCGTGCCGCCCTTCTTCTTGATCGCCTCGTTTATCTTGATCAACTCAGCCTCAAAACGACTGCGCCATTGCCTGTTCATAGAGGCTTCAGTCATCGCTTTTGAGGGGGAGGTAATCTCTAGGAAATAGTCCCCATCGGGAGCCGTGTGCACCTCACGAAGCTTGATCTCTCGCTTGCTGGAGTCCTGCACGACGACACACTTGTGGTCCTCTCGGAGGGTGTACTCCTTCAGCCTCGTACGCGAGACGCAGAGGTAGTTGTAGCCCTTCGCTTTGATCTTCGTTAGGTTCTCCTCAGTGGCAATGCCCGCATCCATAACGATCAGCGTCTTTTCCTTTCTGGCAGGGCTTTTCTGAGACAAGCTCTCAATCATATCGGGCAAAGACTTCGGGTCTGCCGTATTGCCCTCGAGGATCGAAGAGTAGCGTATGAAGCCCTCTTTGTTGATGCACAGAGCCAAGACAAGGAGCTTGCAGTCGGAGCGCTTTTCCTTGGAGCGACCAAACTTGCTCTTCTGGCTATTGCGCTTGCTTCCCTCAAAATAGAAGTTAGTCAAGTCAAACAGCATCAGCTTATTGTCTATATTAAAGAGGTGGTCAGTCATCATACAGAGATGCTGCTCAAGTTGCTCCTTGAGGGCAAAGAGTTGGTCGGTAATCGCGTAGAGCGCATTCCTGCCTGGAAGCCAATCGGGGCGACCCGAGTAAAGCTCAGCAGCCGCTGAATTGTCACGCATGGTGAAGTAGGAGGCGTGCTCAGAGGTGGCATAGACGGTGCGAACGATCAGTGCCGAGAGAGCCGTGTGGATGGCCTGCTCTGACCAACCTTGACGCTTCAAAAAGCTCTCCAGCTCTAGCTTATCAATGGTTTGCTTGCAGAGCCACTCGGCTCCCACATTGCGAGCATCGGTGTGCTTGGCGGAGTCCAAGTCGATGTAGTGCTCCGCCTCCTTGCGAGCAGCCTGCTCTCGCTTGTCAAAGCGATCTATCCCGCCCTCCTGAACCATCCTATTCCACCATTCGTCAGCCTTAGCTTGTTCGTGTTCGGTCAACCCATTGAGTCGTTCGGAGAAGAGCGTCGTGGCGTGACGATTCTCAAACCTATTCGTCAGTGCACGAGCGATCTTCTTAGCCTGTAGGGCATCGATGGAGGGGTCGAAGCCAACGTTGAGCAGGATCAGCGAATGGACATTTCCCCGCACATCACGATAAGACTCCTTCAGTCGATAATAAGGAGCCTTTTCGCCGATGGCAGGGTTGAAACGGGTCTGAACATTTGCGTGCATGGCGCAAAGTAACGACAAATATTTCACCCAAAAGTGTCCTACAAATCGGAATTGCCCCCACTCACCAAAAGCCCCCTTTGACACTCAGCGAGTTACGACTCTCGCCCCCTCAAGTTTCGGGGCAAAACGTCCCGAAATTCATTTTTGCCGTGAAACTTGGGCTGAGTCAGGGATGGCCGAGTACGGTACGCCTGTAAGAAATTATGAGTTTAAGGTGCGTGTCACGGACCAAGACGCTAAGCCTGTCGAGGGACTTCAGGTAAACATTGCAAGCGGATATCAAAAGAAAAAAGGTCTTACCGATACGCTCGGAGAAGTGCAACTGAGTGGCCAAGACGTCGGCTTTTCTGCAGGCAGTGCCGTACACTTTAAGGTTAAGGACGTCGATGGCGAGAAGAATGGTATCGTAACTGACAAAGAAGTGGTTGTAGATATTGAGATAAGCGACTTCGTCAAGGAAAATCCTGATACGTGGAGCGATCCTAAGCTTAAGAAGAGTGTAGAGATCCAAGTGGAGCGCAAGTAATCTAGTCTAAGTTTACTGCGCGTATTCCATAATTGTATTACATTTGTCGTAGAATCAAAGTGATCACACTATGAAAAGAGTTTATCTATCCGTACGCTCGCTCCTCTCGGCAGGAGCCTCACTCCTACTGGGCTGGCTGGGATTCGCTAGTTGCACAGAGTCCCTAGGAGGCGGAATGGCTGAGTACGGCACGCCCACAGTTGATTATGAGTTCAAGGTACGCGTCACGGACCAGGACGCTAAGCCTGTCGAGGGTCTTCAGGTAGACCTACCCAATGGCCGTGGAGACAAGAAGGAGCTCACCGATGCTCAGGGCAATGCTGAGCTAAAGGGTAGCTACACGGGCTTCCGCGGGGAGCATGGGGTAGTCCTAGAGGTCAAGGACATCGATGGTGAGAAGAATGGCGTCGTCACAGACAAGCAGGTCACCGTAGAGGTCAAGGAGAGCGACTTCGTCAGCAAAGGCTCTGGACACTGGAACAACGGTAAGGTAAAGAAGAACATAGAGATCCAAGTGAAGCGTAAGTAGTCGAGACAGACCACTGACCCGTCACTCTTACTTATATTATGAAGCGAACACTCTCAAACGTCTTCTCCAACCTCATCGTTGGCTCGCTACTTGCATTGATTGGCTGCTTAGGCTTCTCCAGCTGTAAGACGCGCACTACGCAGAGGACGAGCGAAGGCGACAAGACAGAGCAGCCCGATACGACTACGCTCGCCAAGCCTAGACCTAGACCAGACGGCATGGGCATGGTGATGTATGGCACGCCAACCACTATGTTTGAGCCTAAGCAGATCGTAGAGCCCAAGGAGCAGGAGTAAGTCAGAGACTGTGATCTCATCAATGAAACTAAGCAAGCATAAAGCCATCGGGCAGACGCTCCTACGTCCTGCCTTCAAGCAACGCATCGCCCTCGATCTGCATCGTATCTTGCAGGCGGAGAATATGCGTCGACACCCGATGACGACACTCTTCTGGGAGTGTACGCTACGCTGCAATCTGCACTGCGGGCACTGCGGTAGCGACTGTCGCGTGGAGAGTGGTGTCGACGAACTGTCGGTCGCTGACTTCATACAGATCATTGACGGGCTGACACCTCACGTCGATCCCAACAAGCTACTGGTCATCTTCACGGGTGGCGAGGCGCTCGTGCGGAAGGACATCGAGGAGGCGGGGCTTGCCCTCTACCGTCGTGGCTACCCGTGGGGCATCGTGACCAATGGGATGCTACTCGATGCGCAGCGCTTGGATAGCTTGCGCCGTGCCGGACTACACACAGCAACGGTGAGCCTAGATGGCTTTGCCGAGGCGCACAACGCTCTGCGAGGACATCCGCTCAGCTACGAACGAGCTTGGCGGGCGATACAGCTACTCACGCAGGCCGAAGACTTGGTCTGGGACGTGGTGACCTGTGTCAATCCGATGAACTTTGACACGCTCCCCGCCTTTCGTCAGCAACTGATCGATGCGGGCGTGAAGCGGTGGCGACTCTTCTCGATCTTCCCTGTGGGGCGTGCGGCGGAGAATAAGCAGCTCCAGCTCTCCGACAGTCAGTACTACCAAATGATGCAGTTTATCATCGAGACGAACGAAGCGGGAGAGATCGAGGCGCAGTATGGCTGTGAAGGCTATCTAGGAGCCTTCGAGGGGCGTGCGCGTCAGCAGTTTTACCAATGTCGTGCCGGCGTAAACATAGCCTCTATCCTATGCGACGGCTCTATCAGCGCCTGCCCGAGTATTCGCTTCGACCACAAGCAGGGCAACGTGCATCACGACGACCTGTGGCAGGTGTGGGAGGAGCGCTTCGAGAGTTATCGTGATCGCTCGTGGGCTAAGACTGGTCCCTGTGCCGACTGCAAGAGCTGGAAATACTGTCTAGGCAATGGTATGCACCTACGAGACGATGAGGGCAAGCTCCTCGTCTGCCACCTCAAACGTCTTGAAGCGGGAGCCGAGGCACTACATGCCTCTGGAGCGAGATGACCCATCAGTCGCTGTCGCCTACGGAGCTGATCGTTCGCTATGCACACGATGAGCTACGCTTGAGTGCCGTAGGCTTAGCCCCAGCCGAGGCGGTTCCACCAGAGGTGTGGCGGGCTTATCAGCAGACCATCACAGGAGATGCTTACGCTGGGCTAGACTACCTACAGCGTTACGATGACGTCCGCGCGGATCCACGCAAGTTACTCCCCGAAGCTAAGTCGATCATCGTCGTGGCGCAGAGCTATTACCCGCCTGTCAAGCAGCCACTAGAAGCACCCCAAGTCGCTTACTACGCTTACGGACGCGACTACCACAAGGTGGTGCGCAAAAAGCTCGAGCGTCTCCTCGCATTCATTCAGTCTGAGGTCGATCAAACAGCCACGGGGCGTGTCTGCTGCGACACGGCTCCGCTACTGGAGCGTTACTGGATCATGCAGAGCGGACTAGCCTATCAGGGACGCTCGAAGATGATGATCATACCTCGTCTAGGCACATTCTTTATCTATGGCTTCCTCGTCGTATCCCTACCGCTAGAGTACGGTGCAGCGATAGATCGTAGCTACTGCGGTCGCTGTCGGAGATGTATCGACAGTTGTCCCGGAGGAGCTTTGCAGGCAGACGGCACTTTTCTAGCTGATCGCTGTCTGAGCTACCTAACGATCGAGCATCGGGGTGCATGGCCCGAGGGCGTTGCTGAGCGTCTAGGCAATAGACTCTTCGGCTGTGACGTCTGCCAAGCTGTTTGTCCGCACAATGCCCACTGCGCACCGCACGACGAACCAGACTTTATGATCCGCCCCGCCATTGCGCAGCTAACTTATGAACAGCTGGCCAGCTTTACCCCACAGCTCTACGAAACCTTAACGATAGGCTCCTCGATGCGACGATGCGCCTACGAAGACCTCCTACGCAATGCCCAGGCGGTCTTAGCCAACCATACTACTTTCCTATGACAAGACACTACAATATAGCAGACCTACGAGGACGCTTCATGCGCCGACTGAAAGACTACGGTCTCCCCCTCTCCATACTCATCGGCATCGTGGGCTATCGCCCGCTCTCCACGCTGAGTCCCGCCATCCCCTACATGTTGATGCTGATGCTCTTCTTTAGCTTTCTCAAGCTCACCCCTAGAGACCTGCGCATACGCCCCATCCACTTCCTCCTACAGCTCATACAGATCGTGCTAGCTGTGGGCGGCTACCTACTGGTGCGCTACTCAGGCATCTCCGAGAGTACGCTTCTCGCTGAGGGACTGATGATCTGCTTCTTCTGCCCCGCAGCCTCCGCATCTCCCGTGGTCATCGGCTTCCTCGGAGGCAATGTCGCTCTAGGCACCACCTACGTCCTGCTCACCAGCGTGGGTGTCATCGCCTTAGCACCACTCCTGCTAGGCTTCTTCGGCAGTGGAGCGATGGACTACGGAGCCACCTTTGTGCAGATCTTCTACCGCGTGCTACCCGTTATCACGCTGCCCCTACTCGTCGCTTGGGCCGTCCGCTACGGCGTCAAGCCCGTCTATCGGGTACTCACTAAGATCCCCTCAGCCAGCTTCTGGGTCTGGCTCCTCTGCCTCTCACTCATCATGGCCAATACGGTACACTTCATTGCTGAGGAGCCACGAGAGATGATCCCGACGATGATCCTGCTAGGCGTCATGGGGCTGATCGCCTGCATCGTTCAGTTTGCTCTCGGCAAGTGGCTCAGCAAGCGAGTTCTCGGCGAGAGCATCACCCTCGGACAGAGCTTAGGACAGAAAAACTCAACCATCGCCATCTGGCTAGCTCAGAGCTACCTCAACCCGCTCTCCTCCGTCGCTATGGCCGCCTACTCCATCTGGCAAAACCTCCTCAACGCCTACCAGATACACCGCGCCACGCAACGCTCCGACAAAAATCCCTCCCATAAGCGAAAGTCTAAACAAAACGATTAGAGGCCCCTCCTTATGACGAGACGAAAAAGGATAACGCTACTGGTCATCGGAGCTACGGCTCTGGTGATGCTCCTGTGTGGACTATGGCTATGGCGCTCTATGCGCACGAGCAATCCGTGGGGCGCTCAGACTATTGGCGACATAGCCACACCCGCAGGCTACAGCCGTGTGGAGGCTCCCGCAGGGAGCTACACGGCTTATTTACGCGCCCTACCATTGAAGCCACGCGGTGCTAGGGTGCAGCTCTACACGGGGGGCGATGCGCGCTTGCAGTTTCTCTCCACAGCGGTGATCGACCAGGATATCCTCAGCAACGATGAGCAGTGTGCCGATGTGACTATGCGTCTGCGGGCTGAGTACCTTTGGCAGAAGGGACGCTACCAGGAGATCAACTTTCGCAATGTCCATGGCAAGACGATGCGCTACTCTGGCGGAGCGTCTCGTAGTGCCTTCGAGCGTTATATGCGGGGCGTCTATGGTGCTTGCAGTACCTTCTCTCTATACCAGGAGACCAAGCCCCGTGCTATCCAAGATGTGATGCCAGGCGATGTGCTCGTCTACCCAGCACGCCCAGGGCGCAAGTACGGTCATGCCGTTATGATAGTCGATGTAGCGCGGAGCAGATCTGGCAAAGTGGCGATCATGTGCCTCGAAGGCAATACCCCCGCTCGTGAGAAGCACCTTGTGCGCAATCCCAACCCACTGCATAACCCGTGGTTTATACTCAGCGAGGGAGACGAGGCAATACAGATCTCAGTCTTTCGCTTTAACAAAGACGAGCTCAGACATTACTAACTTCATAATAATATGAGACGAACCCTCTTACTCCTCACCCTACTCCTCAGCAGCCTCCTCACCCTCTCAGCTCAGACCTATATCTATAGCGGAGATAAGCGCTACGACTACGACTCACAGGTCATCGCCACCTGGGACGGCACTCGCCTCTACAGCGGGGACAAGCGATACGACTACAATTCACGAGTCATCGCCACGTGGGACGGCACCCGCGTCTACAGTGGCGACAAGCGGTACGACTACGACTCACAGGTCATCGCCACCTGGGACGGGCCTCGCATCTACAGCGGCGACAAGCGGTACGACTATGACTCCCGCGTCCGCTACACCATCGAGGGACACCTCCCCGTTGCCGTTGCCATCTACCTCATCTTGTGATCCTTTTGGAGAGAGCAATAGGCTCATCTTTCGAAAGAAACAGCTACATTTGTAACAACAAAACATCAACTTACTCAATACGATGAAGCGAATCATGGCTCTACTGCTAAGCCTCGTCTGCTTAGCCACTACACTGTCCGCTCAGGTGCAGGACACGACAGCTCTCTCTGCACAAGACTTGCCCACCTTGGAGCGAACGTTTGACACATTCTCACCCGACCTCCAGGATGCCCTAGAGACTATCATGCCTAACCCTGAGAATCAGTCAGCATTCCTAGAGAACGTCCAGAAGGCACTCCAGAGCGAGCCAAACAATGGTGTCGCTTGGGCTTACGTCGCCACCATCTACCGTATGCAGGACAAGCCCGAGCAGGCGCTAGAGGCTGCCACCAAGGCGATCACCCTCCTACGGGCGAAGCCCGCACGTAGAGCTATGGTCTACAGCCTTCGCTCCGACATCTACTCCGACCTTGAGGACGCTGTCAAGGCGCTTATGGACCTACACTCTGCTATCAAGGATGCTCCCGACACGCCTGCTCTATACTTAAAGCGCGGTGGTCTCTATATGAATATGGAGCAGTACGAACTCGCAGAGGTGGACCTGCGTAAGTTTATTTCGCTAGCTCCTAAAGACGCAACTGGCTATACTGGATTGGCTACGCTTGCGATACTACAAGAGAAGTATGAGGATGCCATACAGAACCTAAATGAAGCTATCAAGCTCGAACCTAACGAAGGCTTTCTCTACTATCTGAGAGCTGGTAGCAACGTCAAGCTAGAGCACTACGATGAGGCGATGGATGACATTATCTATACCATTGCAAACAGCCTTGCAGACGAAGACACCTATTCCCTATTCAATCAAATCGCAGCTCAGGCAATGCCTACCCTCGAAGCTAAGCTCAAGGCTGTGGAGTCCGTGAGCAAAACGGGAGGGTACCTCTTCCTTATCGGCATGGCTCATCAAAACATCGGAGATAACAAAGGTGCGCTGGAGTACTACCAGCAAGTCACAGAGCGACAAGAACTAACCGATTTCTTAGCCAGCCACATAGCAACTGCTTATCAGGGTCTAGGCGACTACAGCTCTGCCCTCAAGTATATCGATGAGGCTATCTCGCTAGACCCTACGGACTACACCTACATTTATACCAAAGCGCAGATGCTCACAGAGGATGACAATCTACGAAGAGCCCTCGCAGAGTCGAATAAGTATCTCTCGCTCGTACCTGATGACCCTGATGGTTACTATCAGCGTGCTCAGATCAAGAGTAAGTCCCAGGACCTCCAGGGCGCCATCGATGACTACTCCAAGGTCATCGAGCTAAGCGACACCTACTTATGGGCTTACATCAAGCGAGCAGACCGCTACACAGCACTGGGACGCAAGGATGCCGCCACGGCCGACTATCGCAAGGTGATCGAGATCCTACAGGAGCAGGATGCGACAGACATGACTATGGCTTATGCTTACCAGTCTCTAGGCGAGCAGGAACAGGCCCTCGCAACCATCGCTAAGTGTATCGAGGGGGCCCCCGATGATGCCGAGCTCTACTACAGCATCTCAGGGGTCTATGGTCGAATGGGTAAGACGGAGCAAGCGCTGGACAACCTACGCATCGCCCTCGAAAAGGGATACAACAGCTTTTCACTCCTCGAGCAGGACGACGACCTCGCTACTCTACGAGACAACCCGCAGTACAAAGCACTCATGCAGCAGTACAAGGAGAAGATCGGCTACAAGATGCCCCAATAATAAGCACCCCAGACACAATCGCATAGCCACGTGGAGAGTCACAAGTCTCTCCACGTGGCTTTCTTATGTCCTTTGGTGATCATGCTGCAGACACGCACTACACGCTCCTCCACAACCGCAAGGCTATCGTTGCCTTCCTCAACAAAGAGCTAGAGCTATCCTAGCTGCCAGAGCTTATCCTCTCGAAAGAAATAGCTAAATTTGTAGCAACAAACCAGCAACTTATATCATACGATGAAGCGAATCATGGCTCTACTGCTAAGCCTCCTCTGCTTAGCCACTACGCTGTCCGCTCAGGTGCAGGACACGACAGCTCTCTCTGCACAAGACTTGCCCACCTTGGAGCGAACCTTTGACACATTCTCACCCGACCTCCAGGATACCCTAGGAATCATCATGTCTGAACCAGAGGATCAGACAGCGTTCCTCGAGCACGTCCAGAAAGCACTCCAGAGCGAGCCTAACAATGGTGTCGCTTGGGCTTACGTCGCCACCATTTACCGTATGCAGGGCAAGTCCGAGCAAGCGCTAGAGGCCGCAACCAAGGCGATCACCCTCCTACAGGCGAAGCCTGCACGTAGAGCTATGGTTTACAGCCTTCGCTCTGATATCTATACAGACCTTGATGATGGCGTCAAGGCGCTTATGGACCTGCACTCAGCTATCAAGGATGCTCCCGACACACCTGATCTATACTTAAAGCGTGGGAATCTCTATGCCGCTATGGGGCAGTACGACCTCGCAGAGGTGGATATGCGTAAGATCGCTTCGCTCGATCCTAAGAACCCAATAGGCTATATTGGATTGGCTGTGATTGCGATGCAACAAGAGAGGCAGGAGGATGCCATACAGAACTTGAACGAAGCTATCAAGGTTGCCCCAGACGAAGGCTTTCTCTACTATCTGAGAGCTAATGTCTACATCAAGCTAGAGCACTACGATGAAGCGATGGATGACATTATCTATACCATTGCAAACAGCCTTGCAAACGAAGACACCTATACCCTCCTCAATATCATCGCAGCTCAGGCAATGCCTACCCTCGAAGCTAAGCTCAAGGCTGTGGAGTCCGTGAGCAAAACGGGAGGGTACCTCTTCCTTATCGGCATGGCTCATCAAAACATCGGAGATGACAAAGGTGCACTGGAGTACTACCTGCAAGTCACAGAGAGACAAGAACTGACCGATTTCGTAGCCAGCCACATAGCGACTGCCTATCAGATGATAGGCGACTACAGCTCTGCACTCAAGTATATCGACGAGGCTATCTCGCTAGACCCTACGGACCACACCTACATTTACAGCAAGGCGCAGATGCTCTTTGAGGATGGCAATTTCCGAAGAGCTCTCGCAGAGTCTAATAAATATGTCTCCCTTGTACCTGACGACCTTGATGGCTACTATCAGCGTGCTCAGATCAAGAGTAAGCTCCAGGACCTCCAGGGGGCCATCGATGACTACTCCAAGGCGATCGAGCTAAGCGACACATTCTTATGGGCTTACCTCAAGCGAGCAGATCGCTACACAGCATTGGGACGCAAGGATGCCGCCACGGCCGATTATCGCAAGGTGATAGATATCCTACAGGAGCACGATGCGACAGACATAACTATGGCTTACGCTTACCAGTCTCTAGGCGAGCAGGAGCAGGCCATCGCGGCCATCGCTAAGTGTATTGAGGAGGACCCAGACGATGCCGACCTCTACTACAGCATCTCAGGGGTCTATGGTCGAATGGGCAAGACGGAGCAAGCGCTGGACAACCTACGCATCGCCCTCGAAAAGGGTTACAACAGCTTTTCATTCATCGAGCAGGACGACGACCTCGCCGCCCTACGAGACAACCCGCAGTACAAAGCACTCGTGCAGCAGTACAAGGAGAAGCTCGGCTACAAGATGCCCCAATAAGCTTCCCATATATGCCCCCGATCCCTACAAAGGGTTACTCGTATCATCGTTACACATCATCGGTTACACATATCGCTTTGACACAACGGACGCCGTGACGTGTAACGATTTGTAGGGACGCACGGTCGTGCGTCCGTCCCCGTTAAAACCACAACGCAGTAACCTTTGATACAACGGACGCTCGGTCTGAGCGTCCATTGTAGTACACCGAGACGAGTAGCACTCCGTCTCTGCGCCATGTAGGGACGCTCGGCTCGTGTCTAGTCAGAGGGAGTCCGTCCCCGTTAAAACCACGATGCTGTAACCTTTGATACAACGGACGCCCTCTCGCTAGATACGAGCCGTGCGTTCCTAAAGAAGTCGTCACACTATCGTGCTGATTCCATAGCATATGCGAGTTCCAAAAAGAGTTCCCCTCTTGGAACTTTTTAGTTCCAACGGAGGAACTCTTTAGTTCCAAGGGAGGAAATCTTTAGTTCCAGCGGAGGAACTTTTCGGTTCCTACGGAGGAAATCGTAAGTATCCGTGTGGTCGTTCAATATTCTCCACGTGGGGATCAGCTGCTTTTGAGGCAGATCTTGGAGTTTCATACCTAGGAAACTAAACTGCGCTCACAGGATCGAAGCGTTAAGAGCGAAATTCCGTATCTTTGTAAGCGAATGAAGAGTGAGCGAGCTCGTCAGGAGCTCCGCAACACCTATCCTATAATATATTAGTTATGGATCTACATTACGAAGACATACGACGTGACTACGGCCGCAGGAGCCTCAGTCGTAAGGATCTAACGGACGATCCCTTTGACCTTGTCAGACTATGGCTGCAAGAGGCGGTGGACGATCCCAAGGTCCTAGAGCCTACAGCGGTGCTGGTCTGCACCAGTACGCCCGACGGGCATCCTAGTTCGCGTACTGTACTGCTCAAGGAGCTTCTCGGTGAGGAGTTTATCTTCTACAGCAACTACGAGAGCCGTAAGGGACAGCAGATGGCTGCCAACCCGCATGTCAGCCTCACCTTCCTCTGGCACGAGCTGGAGCGACAGATACATGTCGAGGGTACGGTGCGGCACCTAGAGCCTGAGATCAGTGATCAGTACTTCGCTACACGCCCCTACAAGAGCCGTGTCGGTGCACGCATATCGCCTCAGAGCCACCCGATACCTGACCGCAACTATATCTATACGCACTTTGCCAAGGAGGCCGCTAAGTTTGCCCTGCAGACTGTGCCCCGCCCCGACAACTGGGGAGGCTTTGCTGTATTGCCTAGTCGCATAGAGTTTTGGCAGGGGCGCCCTAGTCGTCTGCACGATCGCTTCCTCTACGAGCGTCAGGAAGATAATTCGTGGCTTATCAATCGTCTGGCACCCTAGTGCTTATGAATGCAACGAAACCTGTACTCCTAGCTATCGACACCGCCCTACAGGGGTGTAGCGTCGCTGTGACCGACAGCGAGCAGATACCATATAATAAGGTATACCAAGAGACCGAGATATCTAATGCGGTGCTCATCGGGAGCTATACTAAGGAGGCGATCAGCTGGTGCCAAGAGCATGGCTACCAGATAGCAGCCATAGCAACGACCGATGGACCGGGCTCCTACACGGGACTACGCATAGGCGCCTCGCTCGCCAAGGGACTAGCCTTCGGGCGAAGCATCCCGCTCATTGCGGTCTCCACCCTGCAGCTCCTGCTGGCGGGCTTGCCGAGCTTCGCTGGGGAGACTGTGGCTCTGCTCGATGCGGGGCATGGGAACGCTTATCAGCAGACCTTCGACGCAGAGGGGGCTCCTTGTGACAAAGCAACTTTTGTCACCATCTCATCAGAGTGGCACGCACCCGCCGAGAGCCGTATCGTCTATGTCGGTTCGCTACCCGTAGAGGGTACCGCCGTCACTCCACCAACGGCCGAGACGCTCGCCACCGTAGCGCGCAGCTACTGGCTGAAGGAGCAATATGTCGACACCGCCTACTGGGAGCCTAACTATGTCAAGCCTTACAAGGCGATCGTGGGACAAAACAAAGTCCTCGAGCGACTCAAACTATCTAAACAAGCATAAACCACAACTACGACCTAAATATGATCAAAGATATCATCGTACTTGCCAAGCAAGTCCCCGACACACGTAATGTCGGCAAAGATGCTATGAAGGCTGACGGCACTGTGAACCGTGCCGCCCTCGACGCTATCTTTAACCCCGAGGATCTAAACGCGCTCGAGCAGGCGCTCTGCATCAAGGAGCAGAATCCAGATTGCCGTGTCTCCATACTCACCATGGGTCCTCCCCGTGCTGCTGAGATCATCCGTGAGGCGCTCTATCGTGGCGCTGACCATGGTTACCTGCTGACCGATAGAGCTTTCGCTGGGGCTGATACGCTCGCCACGAGCTACGCTTTGGCATGCGCTATACGTCATATCTACAAGGGTGGACTGCCCGACCTCATCCTCGGTGGCCGTCAGGCTATCGATGGCGACACCGCTCAGGTGGGTCCGCAGGTGGGCGAGAAGCTCGGCATCAACGTGGTCACCTACTGCGAGCAGATAGACCAGATAGAGGGCGACCAGCTCACCATCACCCGCCGTCTGGAGCATGGCGTGGAGACGGTACGTGCTCACAAGCCGCTCCTGCTGACAGTCACGGGGAGCGCAGCACCCTGCCGCCTGCGCAATGCTAGGCGTGTACAGAAGTACAAGTATGCAGCCTCGGCTCTAGAGCTAGACGCACTGCCCGAGACCTGGCGCAAGCGTATCGAGCGCAATCCCGAGGAGCTGACTATCGACATCTTGACGGCTGAAAGCACCGGCGCAGACATCGCTCAGTGCGGTCTCTCGGGCTCTCCGACGAAGGTCAAGAGTATCGAGAGCGTCGTCTTTAAGGCTAAGGAGGTGATGCATCTCTCCAGCAGCGATGCTGACCTAGAGACTTTGATACAAACCCTATTAGCAAACCACACCATCGGCTGAAAGAGTGCCGCTTTTGCACACCCATATAATAAGACAGACTATGAACAATCTATTCGTATACCTAGAGATCGAAGATGGGAGCGTACACGACGTCAGCCTAGAGCTACTCACCAAGGGGCGCTCACTGGCCAACCAGCTGGGCGTGGCACTAGAGGCGATAGCTATCACAGACCGCGCTGAGGGGATCGCCGACACGGTCATGCCCTATGGCGTAGACAAGCTACACCTCTTCGTAGACCCTCGTCTGGAGCATTACCAGACGCTACCACACGCAAGCATCGTCATCAAGCTATTCCAGCAGGAGAAGCCGCAGATCTGCCTCCTCGGTGCGACAACCATAGGTCGTGACCTAGGGCCTCGAGTCTCCTCGTCACTGGGTAGCGGACTCACCGCAGACTGTACCTCTCTAGAGATCGGAGATCATACGGAGAAAGGCAAGGAGTTCAAGAACCTCCTTTACCAGATCCGCCCAGCTTTCGGTGGTAATATCGTGGCAACCATTGTCAACCCCGAGCATCGTCCACAGATGGCGACGGTACGCCCAGGCGTGATGAAGAAGGAGATCTACAAGGCAGACCACAAGGGCGAGGTGATCAACCACGCCGTAGCTGACTTCGTCCGTGACGAGGACTTTGTCATCGAGATCATCGACCGCCACGTTGCCAAGAGCAAGATCAACCTAGGCGGAGCCCCGATCATCGTGTCGGGTGGCTACGGTGTCGGTAGTGCTGAGAGCTTTGAGCTGCTTCACGAGCTGGCTGATCTCCTAGGCGGAGAGGTAGGTGCTACACGTGCAGCTGTCGATGCGGGCTTTACCGAGCATGAGCGACAGATAGGACAGACTGGCGTGACCGTACGTCCTAAGCTATACATCGCCTGCGGTATCAGCGGACAGATACAGCATGTGGCTGGTATGCAAGAGAGCTCGATGATCATCTCTATCAATACGGACCCCGACGCGCCAATCAACACAATCGCGGACTACGTCATCACGGGGCGTATCGAGGAGGTCATCCCTAAGCTCATCAAGTACTATAAGCAAAACTCTAAGTAATTCCCTCTAGACGACTGAATCATGGCTAATTTCTATACAGACAACCCACATATACAGTACCACCTCCAGCATCCACTCATGGAGCGCATTGCACGGCTTAAGGAGCGTGACTATGCCGATGCTGACCAGTATGACTATGCTCCCTCAGACTATGCCGATGCGCTGGATAGCTACCAGCGTGTACTAGAGGTCGTCGGTGAGGTGTGTGGCGAGGTGATAGCGCCCAACGCTGCCGAGGTGGACCTAACGGGTCCGACACTCCACGAGGGACGTGTTTCTTACGATCCGCTCACAGCGCAAAACCTAGACACCGTACGACAGACTGGACTCATGGGTATGGCTCTCCCCCGTCGCTACGGAGGTCTCAACATGCCGATCACTCCTTATATTATGGCTGCCGATATGGTCTCACGTGCTGACGCGGGCTTTGAGAACCTCTGGGGACTACAAGACTGCGCCGAGACGCTTTACGAGTTTGGCTCTGAGGATCAGCGTGAGCGCTTCCTCCCCCGTGTCTGCGCGGGCGAGACGATGTCTATGGACTTGACCGAGCCTGATGCGGGTAGTGACCTGCAGGCGGTTATGCTCAAGGCTACTTACAACGAGGCTGACCAGCAGTGGTACCTCAACGGTGTCAAGCGCTTTATCACCAATGGTGACTCCAATATCCACCTCGTACTGGCACGTAGTGAGGAGGGGACCAAGGATGCACGTGGCCTCTCCATGTTTATCTATGATGCTAAGAAGGGGGGCGTGACCGTCCGCCGCATAGAGAACAAGATGGGTATCAAGGGGGTCCCCACCTGCGAGCTTGTCTTTAAGGATGCTCCTGCCGAGCTATGTGGTGAGCGACGTTTAGGACTCATTCGCTACGTTATGTCTCTGATGAATGGCGCTCGTCTAGGCATCATGGCGCAAGCGGTCGGTATCTCTGAGGCTGCCTATCGTGAGGCTAAGGCTTATGCAGCCGACCGTCATCAGTATGGACACGCCATCGACAGGTTCCCCGCTGTCTATGAGATGCTAGCCCTCATACGTGCTAAGGCTGATGCGACCCGTGCGCATCTCTACGAGACGAGCCGCTTCGTAGATATGTACAAGGCTTACGACGACATAGCTCGTGAGCGCAAGCTGACCCCCGAGGAGCGCAAGGAGCAGAAGTACTACAGTCGCTTGGCCGACGCTTATACGCCTATCGGCAAAGGTATGAGTACCGAGCTAGCCAACCAAAATGTCTACGACTGCATCCAGATCTATGGTGGATCAGGCTATATGAAGGACTACACCTGCGAGCGTCTCTATCGTGACGTGCGTATCACCAACATCTACGAGGGTACCACGCAGCTACAGGTCGTAGCGGCTATCCGTCACGTCACCACTGGCACATACTTCGCACGCCTCGAGGAGTACCAGCAGGTAGCTGTCTCGCCCGAGTGGCAGAAGACGAAGGAGCTACTAGCATCCTGGATAGAGCGTGCTAAGGAATGCACCGAGCTGGTCACTGCGGCTAAGGATCAGACCCTCCTCGACTACCACGCTCGTCGTCTCGTCGAGATGTGTGGGCACTGCATCTTTGCACACCTGCTACTCATCGCAGCGCAGGATCGTCCCGACCTCTACGAGCACTCCACACACGTATATATACAGTACGCCAGTGGGGAGATGGACAAGTGCGAGGGACAGATACGTCGCTTCGATCCCAAGCAGCTCCAGCACTACGCTGTGCAGACCTCTACACCCGCTGAGGCGTAGAGAGCTGTAAAGACGGGCGGACGCACGAAACGTGTAACGATTTGTAGGGACGCACGGCTCGTATCTAGCGAGAGGGCGTCCGTCCCCGTCAAAACCACGACTCTGTAACCTTTGACACAACGGACGCACGAGCCGTGCGTCCCTACAAATCGTTACTCGTCCACTCCGATACCTCCGATCTCTAACCTCTAATCTCTAATGTCCCCGACTCCACTATGCAGCAATACCTTGACCTGATAGAGCGTGTCCTCACCGAGGGCAACGAACGCACTGACCGCACTGGCACTGGTACCGTCGGTGTCTTCGGACATCAGATGACCTTCGACCTAGCCGACGGCTTCCCCTTGCTCACCACCAAGAAGCTACACCTGCGCAGCATCATTCACGAGCTACTATGGTTCCTCAAGGGCGATACCAACCTCCAGTACCTGCACGACAACAAAGTCTCTATCTGGGATGAGTGGGCCGACGAAACTGGCGACCTAGGCCCCATCTACGGGGCGCAGTGGAGACATTGGTTCGACCCACACACGGGACAGACCATCGACCAGATGCAGCAAGCCCTCGACCTCATACGCCATCAGCCCGACAGCCGCCGCATCGTCGTCTCAGCGTGGAACGTTGCCGACCTACCCCTCATGCACCTCTCCCCCTGTCACTGCCTCATGCAGTACTACGTCGTGGGAGACAAGCTCGACCTGCAGCTCTACCAGCGCAGTGCCGACATCTTCCTCGGGGTCCCCTTCAACATCGCCTCCTATGCCCTCCTCCTCATGATGACAGCGCAAGTCACGGGGCTACGTCCCGGACGCTTCATACACACCCTCGGTGATGCGCATCTCTATAAGAACCATCTCGAGCAGGCACGCCTGCAGCTCACCCGCACGCCACGCCCGCTCCCCACGATGACCCTACGGGACCGTGGGCAGTCGCTCTTTGACTTCGTCTATGACGACTTCACGCTAACCGACTACAACCCCTACCCACACATCCCCGCCCCCGTCTCTATTTAGCTTTTCACCAGAACGAAAACGAACGGACGAGTAGCGATCTGTAGGGAGTCGGCTACTCTGATCACGACACCCTTCACCTATTGTTAATTCAAGGGAAATAACTACCTTTGCACCGAGAACCTGAAGTCACGGGATCTATTCACGTGTAGTAAGCACTCACTAATAACCAACACAACAAATACTATATGACAAAAAAAATCTTACTAGCGCTCACCGCGCTCGTAGCTCTTACACTGAGCTTTTCGTCTTGTAAGAAGGACGACAATGGTAATGGCAAAAACCCCAAAACTGATGTCAAGCTCCGAGTTGAGCCCAAGGAAGTAAAGGTTATGGTCGGCAAGACAGCTCAGCTCACCGTAACCGTTGAGCCAGCAGACACAAAGTACACCTTCGAGTCCGCTAATGCAGAGATCGCTACTGTTAGCGACAAGGGTGTCATCACGGGTGTCAAAGTCGGCAAGACCGTTATCTCCGTCAAGGCTGGCAATGTTACCAAGACCGCTGATGTCGAGGTCATCGAGGCAGGCACTATGGACGAGAGTCGCTATGCAGGCAAGGATAATGCAAGTGAATTTATCGCTCCATTCTATATTGCAGAGCAGCCAAAGATTGAGGAGCAAATTGATCTTATAAAAGTAGCTAATGAGGCAAAAGGGTGGAAATTCCTTAAGCTTGCGTCATTCAAGGAGGGTAATAAAGCTGCTGTTTTTGTGGCTCCCAACGATGGCAATAAGTATACCGACAAGCGATTTGGCAGTCAACTCAACTACTTTTTCACCCCAGGGGAAAAAGAAAAGTCTTTCATGGCTTTCTTCTCCAAGACCTTCTCAGAGAAGGATCCTGTAGCTGCAGCTGTTGACGGTGATGCAGAGATGAAAAAGTCTCTCGAGAGTGTTCTCACCCTCTATGGATTTTCTGACAACATAGGCTCTACTAAGATGAACAACGGAAAGACCGTTTTTCTTGGAGCTAACACAAAGCAGTTCCCAGAAGGTCCTTACCAAGCTATTCTATTTAGCAATAAGGATAAGTCTGGTTACTCTATAGTTATTATGATCAAGTTAATAGAGTCAGATCAAAAGTCTGCTCAGAGTCTGACTCTAGACCTAAACAAGATCTCTGCACTCGAGAAGCTATCTAACCGTTAAGGTACACTAGCGAGATGTATCCCCTCCCATACGCTATCAGTATGAACTAGGGATACAAACAGCTAGACAATCATAAGATTCCTCCGACCTCTCATGTTACGGCATAGAGGTCGGAGGACTTTTTTTGAGAGATTGTCTTACAGAGAGCTCCTCACTGAAGACTCGTAGTCTAGTTCCTACTCATTGGTTTATCTGTTGGGCTATCCTACGGATCGCTACTTATCACAAGAGGGAGCGACACATATTGTCCTCGTAAGATGTACGGCGTTGAAATTCTCAGCGGGATAGTGACTGGTAAAGATATTTTTTGTACCTTTGCCAACCGAAGCCTTTACTCATACGAGTGAGTTCTTCACCATAGTAATCATAAGCATCAGAGACATACCGATATGAAGCGTACATTCCAACCATCAAACCGCAAGAGAAAGAACAAGCACGGATTTAGAGCTCGTATGGCGACTGCATCAGGTCGCAAGGTACTAGCTATGCGTCGCGCCAAGGGTCGCAGCAAGCTATCCGTATCTGACGAGTACTAGTATCCCGTCGCACCCCTTTTTTAATCCATAAGGTTGCATGCTCTAGATAGCCCCGCTATCTAGCGTATGTGCAGGCTCACATCTAGAGTACACATTGCGCTCTAGGTGTGAGCTTGTTTTTTGTCGAGAACGGGCACACACGCCCACGACTCCTGTAAGGACGCACGGCTCTAACCGCTAATATCTAACCTCTAATTCAATACGCTCCGACCACGGCATCATGGCGTTGATGAGCGCGATGCGATCGTAGGTGGATAGTTCGGCGAGCGGTATGTCGCGAGGTATCAGTACGCCCTCAGCAATCAGATGCGCGCGCTGCACCCCCTCGAGGAGTGGCACACGGGGCGTGTACCAATGGTTTCCTCGGCGCAAAGCGATATTCGTGTAGGAGCTGTCCGTGAGCAAGCCCTCCCCGTTGACGATCACTATATCATCCGCCTCACCACGCAACTCCAGTAGTGCCTGCAAGGCTCCCCGGTCAGCCCACTTGAGGTGGTAGTCCAGCGCAGGCGCAGCGACAGCTCTCAGCGATCCGATCGTACGACGATGATAAGGAGCGTAGCCCACCTCCAGGGGTTCAGCATCGTATAGGAGACGGCACTTGACCACCCCCACGAGCGATGCAGGACAAGGGTGCTGCGCCAGATAGTCTGCCAGTCGCCAGTGAGGCGTGATGCCATACGCAGCGAGCGACCTGTCGATACGCTCTTGGTGTAGTGGCAACAGCTCAGGCTCGCCATCTACGTAGCGGATGCTCTCTAGTAATAATGGTACTCGACTCATACGAATGGTAGATAAACCTTCTGACACACCTCCCGATACTCCTCCGCACATTGACTATTGATCGTGATCCCGCCACCGCTACGGTAGCGCAGCGCACCATCGGCCCCCTGCTCTATGAATCGTATCATCACGCCACTATCTAGCGTCTCCCCATCGAAATATCCACAGATGCCCGTGTAAAAGCCTCTCGGCTCCCCTTCTGCCGCAGCGATAGCCCGTACGGTCGCCTCCTTAGGCGCCCCGCTAATAGAGCCCGCCGGGAGCAGTTCGCTTAGGATGCTCCCGAGATGAGCGCGCCAATCAGGATCAAGCTGCCCAACGATCTCCGAGCTCACCTGTAGCAAGTGTCCACGACTAGTAACCAGTTCATCGATATACCTAAAGCGTCTCACCTCGACATGGTAACTCACACGGCTCAAGTCGTTGCGTATCAAGTCGGTAATCGTGTAGTGCTCGGCCGTCTCCTTGTAGTCGCTGAGGATGGTCGCAGCAGCATCGGGCAGGGTCGCATCTATCGTCCCCTTCATCGGGTAGCAGCTGATCTCACGCCCCACGATGCGCACGAAGGTCTCAGGCGAAAAGCAAACGAACCGTCCCGGCAGATAGCACTTATAGCGTGCCTGCGAACGAAGGAAGACCTCCTCCAGCGAGATGTTTAGCTCTATGGGGGTCGCCACCGTCAGATTCGCCAAAAAGCTGTCGCCTCGCTCCAGTGCATGACGGATCACAGCAAAACGCTCCGCATACGCCTCCTCGCTGATCGGTGTGGCGTGTAGCACGGCAGGCGTGTCGCTCACAGAGTGTGCCAAGAGATTGGTTACACCCCCGATATCGAAGAGCAGCTCTTGCTGCGCCAGAGGATCTTCGAGGAGGATCAGTTCACTCATCTCGTAGTCTAGGCAGAAGACAAAGGGCTTGCCCAGCCCGCCCAGTTCGTTGAGCCTATCAATCATCGATTGCTTCATATCGTTCACGCTTTCTGTACCACTTGCGTCGTTAGTATCTGCAAATATACTATCTTCGTAGCTTGTAATGAAACATCTACTGATAGCCGACAACCACGACTCATTTGTCTATAACCTCGTAGAGCTCCTGCGCCAGCTCGACGAGTGCACCTTGGAGATACACTACACGGAGCAGATCACGCCCGCCATGGTCGCGCACTGTCACGGCATCCTACTCTCTCCAGGGCCTGGGATACCGAGTGAGCAGACACACCTGATGCAGCTCATAGACAGTTACCATACGGAGCTGCCGATGCTGGGCGTCTGCCTAGGACATCAAGCACTCGCCAGCTACTGCGGTGCCGAGCTAGCGCAGCTCCGAGCTCCCCTCCACGGGCATACAGACCGACTCATCATCGATCATCACGACGAACTGCTACGAGATATCCCCACAGGGAGCCGCATCGGTCGCTACCACTCGTGGGTCGTGCAGCCCGACAACCTCCCCGACACGCTACAAATCACGGCACACGCAGAGTCAGACGGCACCATCATGGCGTTACGACATCACAGCCTGCCGCTGTGGGGCGTGCAGTTTCACCCGGAGAGCTACATCTCCGACCACGGACGCCGCTACCTGCACAACTTCATCGCCCAGCTCTAGCGCATCATCTCCCTCCTCCCGCCAAAACCACTTTTCGAAAAGCTACTTTCGCTCCAAAAAACACTTTTCGAAAAGCTACTTTTGTGCGAAAAGTCGCTTTTCCAAAAGTTATTTTGTACCTTAGCTCTGTACTTATCAATGACTCAACTAACGTATGGAGCAGCAAGAGATACTTCCACTACTAGCCACCTATCATCGCCGACTGGCTCTGATAGAGACCCACTTCGTGCGTGCTCTGCACGCCCAAATACACTGGAAGTCGAGGCTCATAGGGATACGGGGTACTCGTGGCGCTGGCAAAACGACACTCCTCTTGCAACACATCAAGCAGCGCTTTAGCCACGTAGACGATGCGCTATGGATCTCCCTAGACAATATATGGTTCAAGACTCATAGTCTCACCGACCTTGTAGCCTATCTGTATAATCATGGGCTGAGACATCTCTACATTGATGAGGTCCACAAGTACCCCGACTGGGCTATCATCCTCAAGAACCTCTACGACAGCTACCCCGATCTCAACATCGTATACACAGGCTCCTCGATGTTAGAGATAGACAACTCGCAGGTCGACCTCTCGCGCCGTCAATCGCTATACACGCTACCCGTGATGTCCTTTAGAGAGTATCTAGGACTCTATGGGCTGATTGATATGGAGGCACTCTCGCTCGAGGAGTTGCTCAGGGATCATGTCGCCATATCTATGGATATCGTCTCTCGCTGTAAGATTATCAAGGCGTTCAACGACTACTTGACGAGCGGGTGCTATCCCTTTAGCCTGGAGGCAGGTGAGGAGTACCTGCTCAAGCTGGCAGCGATCGCCACCCTCGTCATCGAGAGTGACATGCCTGCTGTCGAAAACGTCTCCTATGCCACTGTCGAGAAGACCAAAAAGCTACTAGCCATCATAGCGCAAAGCGTACCACTGGTACCCAATGTCAACAAACTAGGACAAGCTCTAGAGACCACTCGTGATAATTGCTTGAGGATGCTCTACACACTAGACAAGGCGCAGATTATCTCGCTCTTGACAAAAGAGGAGAAGAGCTACAAGCGCATCTCTTCTCCCGAAAAGATATACCTCGGCAACACCAATCTGATGGCCGCTCTAGGGGTGCCAGTCAATGTAGGGAACAAACGGGAAACCTTCTTCAACAACCAGCTCCAAGCAGTAGCCACTGTTACCTTGCCTCCGAAGGGAGACTTCCTCGTTGATGGTCGATACCTCTTCGAGGTGGGGGGCGCTAGCAAGACCTTTGAGCAGATCAAGGATACCCCCGACAGCTACCTCGCAGTAGACGACATAGAGATCGGTAGCGGCAACCGGATCCCCCTATGGATGTTTGGGTTACTCTACTAATCAGCCATAGATCTCGCCTGTGGGCTGTTGGCTACTAGTGCTACTAGGAATACTGGTGCTACTAGAAAAATCTCTAACTTCTGACCTCCTAGCTTATAGATATCATTACTCGTCTCGCTTGGACACAGTTTGAGAGCGGTCTAGCGTCTGCGTATTCTAGTCAGACGAAAGTATGACACGATAGCCACGTGGGAAATGTCAATTCTCCACGTGGCTATTTTTGATTCTCCACGTGGGCGCAAAACATTTCCTCCGAAGTTTCATTTGATTCCTCCGAAGTTTCGTTTCGTCCCTACGTGGGGATTTTTTATTTTCCACGTGGATATTTGAAAATCCCTACGTGGGGATTTTCTGATCCCTCCCTTGGGATCTTTTCGTTCCTCCCTTGGGATCTTTTCATCCCGCCCTTGGGATTTTTTCGTCCCATGCCGGGTGGAATATTTTTGTCCCATGAGTATGGGACGACCTTTCCGAACTATTTGTCGTATTATACCCCCCAATGTGCAACCCGCTGTAGGGCCGCACGCACCTACAGAAGCTGTCTCGCTTGGATGCTACTCGTGAGATTTGCGAAATCTAGGATAGCGCTCTGCACTCCACAGGGGCATTTTTGTTATCTTTGCAACATACCTCGGTGTGGCTCTCGAGCACACCTCGCTAGATCAACGACAATATCCCTATGTATCGAGTCAACGTCTCTCTCTTTATCAAAGCTCAGGAGTATCAGCTCCTCGACAATTTCCTACGCACTACGCTGGTGCCACAGTTACGTGGCGATGAGGGCGTAGCGCAGGTGGATCTCCTGGAGGTGATGGCACAAGCCCCCGTCGTGGAGATGGCGCAGCCGATGGATGACATGGTCCTAGCTCTGCTCATCTCTCTAGAGCAGGAGCAAGATGTCGAGCTCTATCTCTCTGAGGTACTGGGCGAGCGACTGGAGCTACTGGGCAAGACCTTTGGCGAGCGCGTCCTATACCATGTCACCCCGATGAGACAGATCGCACTATGAGCAAGTCACGTGGCGAGCGCATTCTGATAGGCATCGACCCCGGCACCATTGTGATGGGCTACGGACTGCTCTCCGTGCGGGGACAGCATGCCGAGATGCTCACCATGGGGGTGATCGAGCTGAGCCGTTACGAGGATCACTACACCCGTCTGGGACGTATCTACAAGCGTGTGGCGGGGCTAATCGATGAGTTCCTACCTGAAGAGATGGCTCTAGAGGCGCCTTTCTATGGCAAGAATGTGCAGTCGATGCTCAAGCTGGGGCGGGCGCAGGGGGTCGCTATGGCGGCGGCCCTGAGCCGAGACATACCCATCGCGGAGTATGTGCCGATGCGTGTCAAGCAAGCGATCACCGGTACGGGTCAAGCTTCCAAAGAGCAGGTGGCAACGATGCTGCAACGGGTGCTGCGCATTCCTGCCGAACTGATGCCGGAGAAGCTCGATGCGACCGATGGCTTAGCGGTCGCCTACTGTCACTTCCTGCAAACCTCTAATGCGGTGGCTACGTCCAACGAGAGTGCCAAGAGCTGGAAGGAATTTATCAAAGCCAACCCCAACAAAGTGCACGGACTCTAAGCGAAACAGAATAACATCTATAACGGAACCTATGACCTCAATCCGCAAACTACTCACACTCCTCTGCTGCTACCTCTGTGGCGCACTGCTCCTATCAGCGCAGCAAGAGACAGGGCAAACGGCTCCTCTCGGCATCTGGGAAGGTACCCTGCAAGTCTCAGGCACGGAGCTACCCCTTCGCTTTAACATCTTCAAGGATCAGCAAGAGCGTGTCTGCTGCACGATGGATAGTCCGTCGCAGATGGCGACCGGTATCGAGGCAACAATCGAGCTTGCCGAGGGCATCGTCATCACCATACCGACCCTATACGTTCGCTATGAGGGGAAGCTAACGAGTAGCGACACCATCGTGGGAACCTTTGCTCAGGGCGGTATGTCGCTACCGCCCACCCTCGTACGAGCCAGCAAGCCCGCCAAGGCTGATCGTCCGCAGACGCCACAGCCCCCCTACCCCTACGAGACGGAGGAGGTGACCTTTTACAATGGCACGGCACCGCTCCACGGCACGCTCACCTACCCTGTCGGGCATCAGTCGGGGAACCGTGTGAGCCAGGTCGTTCTCTTTGTCTCTGGCTCGGGCATACAGGATCGTGATGAGACTCTTGCGGAGCATAAGCCCTTTGCTGTGCTGGCGGACTACTTGGCGCGACATGGCGTAGCGACGCTGCGCTACGACGACCGTGGTTACCACGACGATATAGACTCGATTAGTGTCGCTGAGGCGACTACGGCAACGCTAGCGGACGATGCTGCAGCTGCGGTTCGCTACCTACGCAGTCGGAAGGCTTTCGACAAGGTGGGCGTGCTGGGACATAGCGAGGGCGGTACCATCGCCTTCATGCTAGCAGCTCGAGGCGTCCCTGACTTCATCATTAGCTTAGCGGGTAGCACGCTACCTGGCAAGGAGGTTTTGCAAGACCAGATGGACCTGGCCCTTACTCGGGCGGAGGTGCCAGAAGAGCTTTGCGCAGAGTATCTGCGAGCTGCTGTGGCGACCTTTGACCAAGCAGCTCAGAGCGACTTGCGTGGCGAGGCTTTGGTCACCAAGGTTCTGTCGGAGGGACATTATCAACTTCCTATTGGGTTGGTTTTGGATCTCAAGAAAGTTGCCGACGGGCTGACGCCTTGGCTTATCTACTTCACACAGTATGATCCGAAGGGGGATATAGCGCAGACGCACTGCCCTGTGCTGGCACTCAACGGTTCACTAGACCAACAGGTGCTGGCGGACAAGCATCTGCCCGTCATCGAGCAGAGTCTCCCGACGGGGACACCGCATCAAGTGCTCAAGCTGGAAGGGCTGAACCACCTCTTCCAGCATGCGACGACAGGAGCCGTGAGCGAGTACTATCAGATCAGCGAGACGATCGCTCCCGAGGTCCTGGAGCTGATCGCCGAGTGGCTCACCAAACTACCTAAATAAGAACTAAATCAATGAGTAAAATTAAGATGCCACAGATCGGTGAGACGGGGCAACTCTTGTGGCGATATGACCCCAAGGAGCAGTCACTTACGCTATCGGGTGCGGGTGCTATACCCGACTACCCTATTGCAAAAGCCCCGTGGCATGAGCTTAGAAAGCAGATCAAATCGATCGTGCTAAGGGAGGGTGTGACCCGTATCGGTGACTACGCCTTCTATGACTGCACGGCACTCACGAGCGTTGAGATACCCGAGGGGGTGACGCAAATCGGAGAGAGTGCCTTCGCTTGCTGCCAGAGCCTAGAGTCTGTGACGATCCCAGGGAGCGTCACGGAGATTGGCGAGGGCGCTTTTGAGTCTTGTGACAGTATGATGGCGCTGGAGCTTGTCTCGGGACTGAAGTGTGTGGGGGCGTTTGCCTTTAGCGAATGTGTCGCTCTCAGGGAGCTCGTCCTACCTGACACGGTGGAGCGGATCGAGCGCAGTGCTTTTGCGGGCACTATGGCACTCCACGAACTGGTCATCCCAGGCAATGTGCAGGAGATCGGGGACAACGCTTTCAATGGAAGCATCCAGCTCAGCAGTCTCACGCTTTCGGAGGGCATTCGGGTGATTGAGGAGATGGCCTTCAGCAATTGTAGTGATCTCACGGAGGTGCTGATCCCAGCCTCGGTAGAGCGTCTAGGTGATGGGGTCTTTGCGGACTGTCTGGCTATGACGCAGATCGCCGTAGCCCCTGAGAGTGAGTACTTTGTCGTGCGGGATAACATCCTATATAGTAAGGATCTGAGTACACTGCTACACTATCCTGCGGGTAAGGAGGAGCAGGAGTTTACACTGCCTGAGGAGGTGCGCAAGATTGCGGGGCTAGCCTTCGCGAGCAACTACTTTCTAACGGAAGTAACGCTCGGAGATCATCTAGAGGAAGTGGGAGCGTATGCTTTCGCTCGCTGCTCTAGTCTCAGCTTTATGTCTCTGCCAGCGCAGACGACTCGTCTCGGGGTTTCCCCTTTTCACGACTGTACCATGCTCCTCGAGATTGAGGTAGACCCGAGCAACCCATACTACTCCTCTATCGATGGTATCCTCTATAATAAAGAGCAGACGCAGCTGATCCAGTACCCTACGGGGCGGTCTGAAGACTTCTACAAAGTTCCCGATACGGTGCGAGAGATCGCTGAGAACGCTTGCTACGACGCCCAGGACCTCGAAGTCTTAAAGATACCTGAGGGGGTACGTAAGATCGGGGATATGGCGTTTGCCTTCTGCGATCAGCTCCGCGATGTGGAGATCCGTGTGGCAGATCCCTCACAGATAGAGGTCGGTTTGATGGCTTTCTTTAGTGTTGCTGGTACGCCCCGCACGCTCCGTGTGCCTAAGGGGAGCCGCAAGCTCTACGAGAAAAGTGAGCCGTGGCAAGACTTCACCCATAAGATCGTCGAGCAAAGGACGAAGAATTAGAGATTAGAGATTTTCTAGTGGCACTAGTGTTTCTAGTGACTCTAGTGCTTCTAGCTAACAGCTAAAAACTAATCTTTTTACAAAGCAGTAGCCCCACCCGGTACGATGACCGAGTGGGGCTACGAAGTTTATGGAGCGCTAGCTCCGTCTAGAGCTTATCGCTAGAGGATCAGTCGGAAGGTGCTGACCTCGCCTGCCTTGTGAGCCACGACGATGTAGACACCGGACTGGAATGGCTCAGCGATGAGCTGCTCAGGCTCGGTGATTTGGTAATGACCTATCTGAGCACCGCTAGCTGTGTAGAGCTCGACGGTCGCACCTTGTAGACCGATCACGAGGATACCCTCGGGGGTCGCTATGACACGTCCAGTCTCGCCATTGATGTCAGCGAGTGCCGTCGCTTGTGGAGTGACGATGATGAGCTGCTCAGAGCAGAGTTTCGTCTCGCCCTGACGCGCTGTGATGGTCACACGGTAAGCGGCCTGCTCGCTAAGATTGGCGAGCGGTAGCGTGATGCGACCATCTTGTAGCGTGGGCGGACCCTGGAACGGTGAGAGTTCGCCTAGAGGCGAGCCGTCAGCAGCGATGCTGATGATATCGACAGCTGTAGCGTTACCCTCCTTGTCCACCTTAGCCAGCTCAACCATATAGCGCTCAGCCTTGTCAATCGTAGCAAAGGAGATGGAGAAGCTCTGAGCCTGCAGTGAGCCTGCGACGAGCTTAGCATCTAGCTTACCATCGATAGCCTGAGTCGTGAAGGTGGTCTTACCCTGAGCGACCGTCTGCATAGCTGGCATAATGGTCGCCTCGACGGTGACCTCATAGCGTGTGCCAGTCTGTAGCCCCTCGAGGGTGGTGTAGACATAACCGTCACGGAGCTCTAGCGAGCGTAGCTGCTGCGTAGGATCGAGGCGCATCGTCTGCGTCGCACTAGCGTCAGCACCTACAGGGCGATAGCTTACGGTGTAGCTAACCTGCGTGGGGAGTGCCTGCCAGCGTACCTGCGCTGTGGTCTCGGTCGTTGCCATCACCTCAAGTGCTATCTGCTCCTTAGCAGGCTTGGTAGAGGCATCCTGCTTGATGTGCAGGTTGTCCATAGCGAAGTAGCTAGGCGCATAGCTGTCGCTCGACTCGATGGAGAACTTGAGCGTCTTGACCTCACCGAGAGAGGAGAGATCGACCCACTTCCAGTCGTTGACCAGTTCGCGCTTCTTATTGCGATAGTCGATGAGTGGCACCTCGACCTTGTTGCCATTGTCAGCCGTGATGGTCACGATAAAGAAGCTACCCTCCTCAAAGGCGGGACGACCGAAGTTCTTGTCGCCCTTGGTAGCAAAGCTCTTGACCCAGGCTGTGTTCGTCAGATAGACACCATCGAGCTGAACCTTGCGGTCGCTACCGGGCATGACCGTGACGATGGGGTTGTAGGTGCCCCATGCCGGATTGTCGCCAGGACAGTAAGCCACGACATACTGCTTGGAGTGACCCTCCAGTTCCTGACCACCACCGACGACGTTGTTGTACTGCTGCGTCGTAAAGGCGCCCGTGTAGGTTGTATCGGCACTAGCTGCTAGGGCAAAGCCGCTCCAGCTATTCCACTCAGCATTGTAACTGTTGGAGAAAGCAAATGAACCGCTGCCAAATGGAGCCTTCTGATTGTAAGGCTCCTCGCTAGAGAGTGGCTCCTCCTCAAAGGTTGCCACCATCGCATCGCCGTGTAGTCCATTGACGTAGACATAGACGCTCTCAGTAACCTGGCTACCCGCAGCGTCAGTCACAGTGACACTGTATCGTGTCGTCTGCGTGGGAGCTACAGAGACAGTCTGCAGCGAGTCGCCCTGTGACCACTCGTAGCTATAAGGCGCTACACCACGGATCACCTCAGCCGTCAACTGAGCTTGCTGTCCGAGACTGATGGTCACGGGAGCAATAGCGAGCTGCATAGCAAGGGCATCGCCGTTGTAGTCGTCGATCCATAGCTTGCCACGGCTTTCGAGAGTCACCTCACGTATGTCGCCTCTCTGAGCGAGGTCTACGTAAGCCCACTCCTGCTCAGTAGCGGGGAGCGTGATACGTGTACCGCCATCGATGCGCATATAGACGGGGCGGTCAGCCATGAGCGAGAAGCCTCGCTGTGGTATCTTGCCCTTAGAGTTGGTCACGGTGATGGTCACCTTGTCGCCCGCCATCTCAGCAATCTGATTGAGTGAGCGGGTGAAGTCCTCGACGACCTTGATACCTACAAAGCTGTTGGTGCCTGAGTAGACGACATCTCCCTCTATGGTGCGGTTGTCCTTCTCAAAGGTAGCCACTCGTGTAGGCATATAGGTGGTGGTAAAGGTGAAGAGGAGCTCAGGCTCGGTCTCCTTATTATTGAGCGTACCATGGAGCAGTCCGTAGACCTCATAAGTGGTCTCAGGCTTTAGCCCCATAATGGTGAACTCGGTCGTACGCTTGGCAAGAGCCGTGAAGTGCGTACCCTTGTCTCGTATCGTAGCAGCGTCTGGAGCTGTCGTAGTCTCCTCACCCTGTGCGATCGTCATCAGGTAGACGTCGGTCATCTGATCTGGCTCGACAGAGATCGTAGCAGACTGATGCAGTGCACGAACTACCTCCTTGTTGATGAGCTTGGGAGCCTCATCAGTCACATTAGGATCTTGCTCATAAGCTCCAACGGTCGGATGCTCTTTGTCACGAGTTGCTCCGAGGATGTCCGTCGTGACAGCAGCGTGCTGTACTCCCTGTGGTAGTACGGTCATATCCTTCGGATAGAGTACCTTGTCAGATACAAAGGCAACCTCTACGACCTTAGATGCTGTGCTCTTCGTCGCCTCCTGATAGTTGGTTTCGTCGTACTTCTTACCCTTGGCGGTGATCAGTATACCCTCACTGTCAGAAGTGTAGAGCGCATTGCGGTCGCAAGTGAGCTGCTCGTTGGGAAGTGCTTGATTGCTAAAGAGGATGCCTCCACCGTCTCGGTTCTGCAGGATATTGTCAGAGAGCTGAGACGAGGCAATCGTGTTATTGAGCATGAGAAGTGCTGTGCACTTGCCGTCACGAGCTATAGCGGTGTTGAAGACAAAGTTCAGTCCCGTCACCTTGCTAGCTGCAAAAGCTCGACTAGTAGCAGATCCACGCGTGATGCGTATCACATTGTTGGCGACAAGTAGTCCCTCCCCCTGCACCTCACGAACGTTGATACCGATGAGGTTGCTGAGTTTATACGCCTCAGGCTGTGTCAGGTCAAAGTCGTTACCGATGATCTTCACATCCGTGTGGAAGGTTGCATCGATACCGATGTACTCTCTCTGAGGAGCGATCTGCTGTACCATCTCGTTGCCCTCGATAAGGACCTCCGAGGCACGCGTGACGTAGATAGCCTTACCGCTATGATCTACGAAGCGGTTGTTGCGTACCGTGTAGCCCTTACCTACGGGGTTGGCAACGGTCGTTGTACCTCCGATCTGTAGAGCAATGTGTCCACCCTCAAAGAGCGAGTTCTCAACCACGACGTCACAGCTCTGCGCGTGTGGACGGCTAGCTCCCTCTATCTTGACAAGGTGCGGAGACATATTGTAGCCAGTATTGCTCGTGTTCTTGGTGTAGACATAGCAATTGTCCATCGTGAAGTGCGATGAGTTCTCCTGTACGTAGACCATCGTTGGGAAACCTAGGTCTGTCGAGTGGATCGTCATATTGCGTAGCGTCACGTAGGGGGTATTGCGTACGGTCATCACACCATAAGCACGTCGGTAGGCATCGTCCCCAATAGGCTTGTCATAGCCATTGGCAGAGAGAACGACCTCGTCACGGGAGTTGCCGAGACCAACGATGGTGATGCTGTTCTTGGCAGAAGCTCCGGGGACACGCTCTAGAAGGACCGCCTCAGGATACTCACCAGGCTCGACCTCTACGGTGACAGCACCAGAGACACCCTGCTTGGTCAGATCCTTAGCAGCGGCAGCTAAGCTCTTGTAAGTAGCAGAGCTACTAGAGCCGACACGGAGTGTGCCTTGTAGTCCGCCCTCGCGCGTCTTCGTGTCAAAGGGCTTCTCCTGGATCACATCGTACTTGGCACCTCCAGCGGTAACACCCTTGGCAGAGACTGAGATAGGTGTACCTGCCTTGAGGTCGCCAGCGAGCTGCGCCTTGACCCAGTAGTACTGCGTACGCGATAGCGTAAGTGTATCGGCGGGATCGAGCTTAAAGACTACATCTGTCTGTGTCGCTAGTGGCTTGACTGTAGCTATCAGACGTGCCTCGTCAAACTCCTTGATGGCTCCCGTAGTGTAGAGTGCGAGCTCCTCGATGCCTTCGCTAGAGATTTCTAGCTGTAGCTTCTCGAGGGTCGTCTTGCCCTGCTCACCAGCGGTGGTTAGGTCGATACGTACTACGGGCAGTGAGCTACCCGAGAGTACACCCTGCTCATCTACGGGGAGAGCCTCCGCAGAGACCTTCTCGACAAATAGATTGCGAGGCTTGACACTCTCTACACGAGCAGCCCAGCCGTAAGCGTAAGTATTTGAGCCCTTGTAGTAGACCGTCAGCGAGCCGTCCTGCTCTTGCGAGACAAAGGTCTTGACACCAGTCTGCTTGAGCATATTGTTGTCTCCTGTGGAGAGTAGCTTGCTCTCATCTGTATGGTCACGCCCAGAGTAGATGCCGAAGGTGGCACTTCTTAGAGCTATTGAGTCGATCGTGAGGGTTATCACCTCGCCCTCATGGGCTGGGAGGAAGGTCACGTACGAGCCTGTGTTCTTGAGCGTATTGCCATTGGGACCACCCTCATCGTAATAGGATAGCGGCGTGGTAACGGTCACCTCTTTATTGTCGTCCGATGCTGGGTGGTTGAAAATGTTGACCAGCTTGTACGATCCCTTAGGATCAGCGTCGCGGACAGCAACCGTCTGACCAGCGACCGATAGCTTGGCAATAGCCACATCTATGCTGTCAGCCAAGGGAGCATCCTTGCGAATGTCTAGTGCGAGAATGTAGCTATTGGCAAACTCCCTCAGCATACCGTACTTCTGCAGTGAGTCGGTCGGCAGGTCGACACTTTGCATCGTCGGCTCCACCTGAGCCTCTGCGATGAGCTTGTTCGCATCGAGTGTACCCTCAGCCGTAGCGGCATAGAGTGCCACCCGCTCGATCTGAGGAGCTCCACCCTTGAGGTCTACGGTGAGCCCATCGATATGGATCGGATTGCGGTCTCCAGTCGTATGGAGGTCAAGAGCTAAGACTTGGTTCTGCTCAGAGCCGACAGCGACGAAGGGTAGCTCGAGCTGCTTTGCAGCGGCTGAGTCAACCTTCATGTCCTGTGGCAGGTACTGCTTGACCTGACCACGCCAGCCTAGCGAACCTGATGCACCTTTAGCGTCAAAGACGAAGGTCAGAGCCTTCTGCGTAGAGCGAATGTAGTCGGCAGGCTTCGTTTTGTAGGCTTCCCTATCGGACTTTAGCTCAAAGAGCAGAGGAGCCGTGGCATCCTCTCCGTCATAGATTCGGAGCGTAGGCTTGCTACCCCAAGAGGAGTAGTAGAAGTCCCACTCATTGATGTCAAGCTGTATAACGTTGTCTGGAGTAGTAGCTTCAAAGGTGACGCTGCGCTCGCCTGCGTCAGTGTCATATCCCGTGGTAAGGCTGTGCTTGAGCTGAGGCGTAAAGTTCCAAGGCTCGTACACCTTGATATGATGCTTACCGAGGGTGAGCACCATCTTATTCATTACCTCTAGCGCCTCCGTGCGGGTGCGCTCCTGCTCGGGTAGCGTCTTCTCGCCTGCTGAGAGGTAGAGCTTGTCAATGGATAGGTTGACCTTGTTGCCCTTGTGAGCAGTCTCCTGGAGGTCTACAGCTAGGTAGAAGTAGTTAGCCCCCTCACGCAGTACTTGAGGCATGGGGAGCGTGGCGGTGAGTGCCTCGGCAAAGTCCCAGCGTGCGATCTCCTTAGCCTTCGTAAAGTCATCTACGATCGGGCTGTAATAGAGCGCCACCTGAGCTACGTCTGTCGTCTTGCTGATTGAGCTAAGGTCTAGACGCTGCAGTGTGACAGGGTCTTTGGTCCCCTTAGCAACGAGCGTGAAGGCAACCATGCCAACCTGCTGGACGCCCGCATTGATAGGCATCGCAAAAGTGTCGACCTCGATGGTTCTACCCGAGAGCGAGTCGACCGCCATAGGCAGAGGAGCGATCTGAGAGACCAGTGCCTCAAAACCAGCCTTAGGAGTCCCCGTATTCGTTACAAGACGGATCGTCAGACTACCGTCGGGGGCTGTCGAAGTTGCTTTGTAAGCCGTCTCCTTGTTGAGCTTGATGATGAGGTTGTCCGCATTGACCTCTGAGCCATTGTACACCTCAACGAGATCAGCACGACCGATCGAAGAGTAGCTAAAGAGATCTAGCTTCGTAAAGTCTACCTGGATCACCTTGCCAGCAGTCTCAGGCTTGAAGACAGCGTATCCGTCAAACTTCTCGCTGATTGGCTCATACTTACCGCCATCATCGTATAGCGTCAGAGACTTATCACCTATGGTATAGGTCTGCGGAGTCTTAGAGAGTGCGTAGGCATCCTCTACGGTGAGCGCCTTAGGCTCTTGGAGCGTTACCTCGTGGTCGCCCAGAGTCGTTGTGAGCTTTGTCGTAGCAACATCGATACGGCCACCAGCCTCCACATCGCTCTTGAGGTCAACGACCAAAACTAGATCATAGTTAGGCTCAGAGAGCGTGTACTCCTTAGAGAGTGTGATCGTACCCTCGGCAGAGACTTCTGTCGTCTTGCCGATTAGCTTGTCAGCGTCTAGCTGTTTGGGTTTACGACTGTTTGCCTCGTAGAGGTATATTGCCGTGATGTCGCTCGGCTTTGTCTCGCTGAGCTTGTAGTGCAGAGCCGTCAGCTGGGGAGCCTTGGCTAGTCCCTCGGTTGTTATCTTGAGGTTAGAGACGATGAGCGACTGCTCGCCGATGTAGGGGTCGTGGCTAGCACTCTTGTCCTCTAGGACAGAGGCGACCTGGATCGCAGGCTGATCGACCGTGCGTACGATGATCTTAAAGCCGGCACCTGGATTAACTTTCGTCTTGCTACCGATTGTTAGCTTACCAGACTTGTCACTGGAGCGAAGCTTAAGGGGGAGCGTCGGTCTATCCTCCTTAGTAAACTTCCTGATAATTAATTTCTCGTTAGGAGAGGACCAATTAGAGAAAGGTGCGGCACCCTCGAGGATGTAAAGCTCGTCTTGATTGTCTAAGGCAAGCTCCTGTATCTCTATCTCGATACATTTGCCAGCTTGCTCTGGCGTGAAGAGGATCTTCCCCGTCTTGCTTGCCAAAGCATTGCCGTCGGCTCCTCCACTATCGTAGAGGATCAGCGGGGTATCTCCCACCTTATGCTCGTTACTGCTCCAAGTCTCTGTGGGCATCAAGAGTTCGTTGTCCTCTTGTCCCCACACGATCGGTGGCAGGAGTAACCAGCAGAGTAGTAGGAGCGTTGTCGTTACTGTTCTTTGCATAGTAATTGAGTGAATATATAGTTTGTTATTGTCTGCATATACGATGCGATGTCGTAGCTCCGCCCTCTAGGCGTAAAAGTACGATATAGCAATCGCCCATAGCGGGCAAAGCGACCTTCGCACTACCCACAGAGAGTGGATGCGTTAGGATCAGTTGCCCATCTATATTATATAGGTATAGCGTACCAGTCACCTCACTCTCGATCTGTAGCTGCTTGTCGCTATAAGAGAGACGTACTGCTGGCGTAGCCGTAGGAGAAACGATGCTGGAGCCCTTGGCGAGAGGTCTGATACCCGCGAACTCGGTCGACACTTCACCCGTCACATCATTTTGCTGATGGACACCCGTCTGCACCTTGAGAAAGTCGATACGATCTAGCTGTACCAACTCACCCGCTGCATTGACCGCACTGTCTATATCAATGTGACTACCGGAGGAGTCGTTGGGGTGATTGTCTGCATAGCCATAAGCGTAAGGCTCAGATTGCCACTGTCCACTTGCGGAGTCTAGCTTCATACAGTCCGGCAGGAGGACCCCCATGAAGGTCACTTTATCACCCTCCCAGAGCGGATAGTAGCTATTGGTCGTGTGGTACTTATTGCGCGGTATGAGTCCCGACTCTCCCTCCGAGTCGCTCCAGGCGATGGGGTCGTTGTATGGATCTTTTGGCTTGTAGTAGGTGATTGTGTAGTCAAGGTTGCTACGATAGTCCTCGCTGCCACGGATGCGGTACCACGGGTCGTCCGCTAGTCCGTTGCCATTGACATCTTGGCTCACATAGATGATCCCCGGCTCCGCATTGCCAATGAAAGCATTGCCCAGTATGGCAAAGTCCGCCTGACCAGGCTGGTTGACCAATGCAGGCTGAATGCGTACGACAATGTACCCACCCCACCCACCGAGAGAGAGGAAGGTGTGCTCCTCGACAAGGCGCTTCTGCGCTTTGCGAAGAAGATCAGCATAAGTGGTGACATCTTGGCTCGCCATCGCCTCGCTACCCATAAATTGTCCTGGAGCTGGATGGTAAGCGAGCACCTCCGTGATGCGACTCTCCTGCGCAGAGAGTGTCGCCACACCTAGGAGGAGTAAACCGGTGAGGGTGTGCAGTACAAGCAAGTAGATATGTCTCATATCAATAGAGTCTAGGGGATTCAAGATACTATCTCAGTACCGCATAGTAGACTCTACGACTCAACAACTCAGTAGCTCAACGAGCCACCGACTAGGAGCATCTATCCTAGTCGTCTAGTGCATAGGAAGGAAGTATAAGCCCCTAGTTCGAAGCATATCGTACTGCAAAGTCCACGTTGCAGGCTGATGTGTACAACGATCATGGAAGGTCTTCTGGCTTAGCTCGCTAAGGTGTCTCCTTCCCACCCCTAGTAACGTTAGCAGGGCAGTGGTCTCATCTAGGTAGATGTCATCTTAGCCTGTGGGGAGCTTTACAGCAACGGGTTTTGCTCAGGACTTGCACCTGATTCCCTCTTAGAGTGGCGTGACATACGCTACACCTCGCATAGGTGTAGTGAGCGGTATGCCTATCCACTAACCACAATCTCTTACAAAGGTACAGAAAAGCGACAGACTCAGCAAAGCTTCAGCTCCCCAGGGCTACGCATGATAATCCGATGCTCATATCTGTCGAGACGATTCCAGAGAAGAGACGTACTCACGTGGAAATTTTTCATCCTTCACGTAGCAACAAAAAAATCCCCACGTAGAGACGAAATGAAACTTCGGAGAAATCAAATGATATGTCCGAGGGAATGATCCGCGCCTCCGTGGAGAATAAAAAATAGCCACGTGGAAAATGTCAAATCCCTACGTGACTATCGAGTCTGAGGTTAGAGGTTAGAAGTCAGAGATTAGAAATTAGAGACGTGTAACGATTTGTATGCGTTGTGGTTTTTAACGAAGACAGCCCCCCTCTAGATGCTAGCCGTGCGTCCCTACTTTAAGTTTGCAGAGTGAAAAGAAATCGACCCGAGATTAGGTCAG
>OKSA01000325.1_pt1 | contig 46159 bp, 33 predicted proteins | sample 1601181 | NCBI WGS metagenome assembly OKSA01 (sample SAMEA3541538, study PRJEB24748) | human gut metagenome | biome: human gut; feature: human-associated habitat; material: faeces | place: China | collected 2012
CGGGCGCACCTGGCACAGCGCGGAATCGAGAAACGATCGGCGCTCCGCCGGGCCTCCCTTGACGAGAGACAGGTGCTCCGGGGAGAAAATCACGGCGCAGAACCGGCCCACCAGCTCGGCCATGCCGCGCTTGGGCACGCCGTTGAGCAGCGCCCGCCGCGCGCCGCCGCGCCGTCTACCTCCGCGTCGCCGCCATGCAGCTCGACGCGTGGAACGTCTCCGCCGGTCAGGTCTACTGGAGCTATCGACTGCGCGGCGGTCGCGGCGAGTTTGACCGTCTCGCGCCTCCCGCGCCCGGTATGGGTGACGGGGACGCCGCCGTGATGGACGACACGCGCCTCGACCCTTGGGATCTGCGGCATGTCTGGCATGCGGGATGGATGGGGTGATGGTTCGGGATGACGGTGATTGATGACGCGGTGGCGGAGGTGATGTGCGAGACGCGCGATTTACGGAAGGGTCAGCGGTATCCGTCCCATAAGGGGGAGGGGAACAGCACATCCTCGCAGTCGACCCACATGGCGTTGAGATCGCGACCGGGAGAGCGCAGCCAGCGCAGCTGAATGCCGTCCATCATCGACAGGCCCGCCTGAAGCACGTGCTCCACGTTCGCGCCGTCGGGTACTGACCAGTTGATGTTGAGCGCGTTCGTCACGCTGCGGCGCTCGCGGTCCGCGAAATAGTCGTGCGCCGGATGCTTTGAATCGAGGGCTTCGATCGCGAAACCCTCGACATGCCCGCCAAGCAGATCGCCCTGCTCGAACAGGTCGCCGCCGCGAACCAGAACGTCGTGGTCGTGCTGTCCAACGGCTCCGTCGTCTCCGTGGCCCCGTGGGCCAAGAACGCCAAGGGCATTCTCGAATCCTGTCTGCTCGGCCAGGCCGGCGGCCCTGCGCTCGCCGATGTGATCTTCGGCCAGGTCAGCCCGTCCGGCAAGCTCGCCCAGTCGATTCCGCTGGACATCAGCGATGACCCGAGCACGCTGAACTGGCCGGGCGAGGAAGGCCACGTCGACTACGGCGAGGGCGTGTTCGTCGGCTATCGCTACTACGACACCTACGGCAAGGTTGTGGACTACCCGTTCGGCTACGGCCTGAGCTACGCCACATTCGAGATCGATGACGTCGCCGCCGCCAAGACCGGCGCGAACACCGCCACCGTGACCGCCACCGTGACCAACACCTCCGATGTGGATGCCGCCGAAACCGTGCAGGTGTACGTGGCTCCGGGCAAGGCCGACGTGGCCCGCCCGAAGCACGAGCTCAAGGGCTTCACCAAGGTGTTCCTCAAGGCCGGCGAATCCAAGACCGTGACCATCGACCTCGACGAGCGCGCGTTCGCCTACTGGTCCGAAAAATACAACGACTGGCACGTGGAGGCCGGCGAATATGCCATCGAAGTGGGCGTGAGCTCCCGCGACATTGCCGACACCGTTGCCGTGGCCCTCGATGGCGACGGCAAGACCCAGCCGCTCACCGAATGGTCCACCTACGGCGAGTGGGAGGCCGATCCGTTCGGCGCCAAGATCGTGGCCGCCGTGGCCGCCGCCGGCGAGGCCGGCGAGCTGACGAAGCTGCCCGACAACGCCATGATGCGCATGTTCCTCAACCCCATGCCGATCAACTCGCTGCCCACCCTGCTGGGCGAAGGCGGCAAGAAGATCGCCCAGTTCATGGTTGACGAGTACGCCAAGCTCGCGAAGTAAGGGCTGAAGCGAGGCAATCGCACGGCGTAATACAGCTGGCTTCCCTCTCCTGAGGGGAGCCAGCTTTGTTTAGGCTCAACAGTTGTTTGGAGATACTACAACACGCCGATTGTTGTATGTGCAACTGTTGTATATAGGTCTCTTTATCATGAATTGTTGCGTATACAACAATGTGGGGTGAAGGTACAAACGCACACGGCCCCCGCATGGTACGGAGGACAATGGATCAGCATATTCTCAGCATCGAAATGCGCGCGGTAACCAAAGCCGTCGACCGCTATTTGGGCGAGAGCATGCCGCAAACCGCCAGGGAAACCACCGGCGGCAACGCGCATATCATCATGTTCTTGGCGCGTAACCGCGGCCGTGAGATATACCAGCACACCATCGAACAGAAATTCTGCATCACCCGGTCCACCGCCTCGCGTGTGCTGGCCCTGATGGAGAAGAAGGGCCTGATCGCCCGTGAATCGGTGGAGCATGACGCGCGCTGCAAGCGCATCGTCCTGACCGACAAGGCGGACGCGATCGTCGCCGATCTCAAGGCGAACGGCGATCGGGTCGAACGGTTGCTGGTCGGCGGCTTCTCCGATGGAGAGAAGGCCGCTCTGCGCGACTACGTCGCACGCATGCGTGCGAACATCGAGCGCGCACAACGCGAATTTGAACATCAAACACTCCCTCAGTCACCTGTGGTGATGGCTCCCGATCAAGACGGAGCAGAGGTTGCTAACACGAAGGAGGAGAACGAATGAGCGATACCGCAGAGGCAATCGCGCAGGCGCGCAAAGCCGTCGAACCGGACAAGCCCAAACATGTACTGCGCACGTTGGGCCAGTCGATTCGTGAATACAAGAAAGCCAGCATCCTGGCTCCGGTGTTCGTGACGGTCGAAGGCATCCTGGAGATCCTGATCCCGACCATCATGGCTTCGCTGATCGATGAGGGTATCACCGGTGGCAGCATGCCGGCCACCGTCAAGTTCGGCGTGATTCTGCTGGTGTGCTCGATGGTTTCGCTGGGTGCCGGCTTCCTGTCCGGAAAGTACGCGGCCGTGGCCGGCGCGGGCTTCGCCAAGAACCTGCGCAAGGACCAGTTCGAGAAGGTGCAGGGCTTCAGCTTCACCAATATTGACCGGTTCTCCACCGGTTCGATCGTGACCCGACTGACCACCGACGTGACGAACCTGCAGAACGCCTACATGATGATCATTCGTCTGGGCGTGCGTGCCCCGATTATGGTGGTCGTATCCTGGCTGTTCTCGTTCCGTATCTCCCCGTCGATTTCCATGGTGTTCCTGGCCTGCATCCCGATTCTGGCCATCGGCCTGTGCGGTCTGGCCGTGCTCGTGCATCCGGTGTTCGAGCGCGTGTTTCACACCTACGATGCGTTGAACAACGTGGTCGACGAGAACCTGCAGGGCATCCGCGTGGTCAAGTCCTATAACCGCGAATCCTTCGAGGTCTCCAAGTTCGGCCGCATCTCCCAGCGCATCTTCAAGGACTTCACCAAGGCTGAGCGCATCATGAGCTTCAACAGCCCGCTGATGATGATCTGCATCTACGGTTCGATGATCCTCATCGCATGGATGGGCGCGCAGCAGATCGTCGCCTCCGGCAACAACCCCGCCGTGGGCCTGACCACCGGCGACCTGACCGCACTGGTCACCTACGCCATGCAGATCCTTATGGCCATGATGATGCTGTCCATGATCTTCGTCATGGTGATTATTTCTCAGGCTTCTGCCGAGCGTATCTGCCAGGTGCTGCAGGAGGAAAGCACGGTGCAGAACCCGGCACAGCCGGTGACTGACATGGCCGACGGCTCCATCGAATTCGACCATGTCACCTTCCGCTACTCCGACAGTTCCGAAAAGCCCGTGCTTGACGACATCAACCTGAAGATCCGCTCCGGCATGACCGTCGGCATTGTCGGCGGTACTGGTTCGGCAAAGTCGTCTCTGGTACAGCTCGTGCCGCGACTGTACGACGTGAGCTCCGGTTCGCTGAAGGTCGGCGGCGTGGATGTACGCGACTACGATCTCGAGGCGCTGCGCGATCAGGTGGCCATGGTGTTGCAGAAGAACGTGCTGTTCTCCGGCACTATTGCCGAAAACCTCAGGTGGGGCAACCCGAACGCCACCGATGAAGAGATTCGCCATGCCGCGCAGCTCGCGCAGGCCGATGGATTCGTTCAGGAATTCCCCGATAAGTACGACACGTACATCGAGCAGGGCGGTACCAATGTGTCCGGCGGACAGCGCCAGCGCCTGTGCATCGCCCGTGCGCTGCTGAAGAAGCCGAAGATTCTGATTCTCGACGATTCGACCAGCGCCGTCGATACCAAGACGGACAAGCTGATCCGTTCCGCGTTCCACAACGAGATTCCGGACACCACGAAGATCATCATCGCCCAGCGCGTGGCCTCCGTGCAGGAATCCGACATGATTCTGGTGATGGATTCCGGCCGCATCATGGCGTCCGGCACACACGACGAACTGCTCGTCACCTGCGATGAATACCGTTCCATCTACGAATCCCAGACCAAGAACCAGGCCCAGCCCGAAGAACTGGCTGCTGCCGAACAGGCTGCTGAGTCATCTACCGCTGAGCCGTCCGAAACCGTGACGGTGACAGTGCCCATGCCCACGGCCGATACCAGCGCAGCTGATACCAATGCAGCCGATACCAAGGAAGGAGAAGCACGATGAGCAACGACCAGAGTTTCAAGAACCGCAAGCCCGCCATGGGCAAAGCCGAGCCTGGCACCATCAAGCGCATCTTCAGCTACATCTTCCAGTACAAGTGGCGCGTCATCGCCATCGTGGTGTGCATCTTGGTCGGTGCCGCCGCGCAGGCCGGTTCCGCGCTGTTCCTCCAGTCGTTGATTGATACGTATATTCTGCCGATGGTGGGGGAGTCGAACCCCGACTGGGCCCCGCTGCTGCGGGCCATCAGCCTGATGGCGTGCCTGTATGTGGCCGGCATCGTGGCGTCCTGGCTGTGGCAGTGGCTGATCGTCACCGTCGAGCAGGGCACGCTCAAGAAGATTCGTGACGACATGTTCGCCCACCAGCAGAAGCTGCCGATCCGCTACTTCGACAGCCACGAGCACGGCGACATCATGAGCCACTACACGAACGACACCGATACGCTGCGCCAGGCCATCTCGCAGTCGTTCCCGCAGATGTTCTCCTCGATTATCTCCGCGGTCGCGGCGCTGCTGTCCATGCTGTGGCTGTCCATTCCGTTCACCGCGTTCGTAATCGTGTTCACCGTTCTGCTCTACTTCATCGTGCGCAAGATCGTGAGCCGCTCCGGCCGCTACTTTGTCAAGCAGCAGCAGTGGATCGGCGACGTGAACGCCTTCGTGGAGGAATCCGTCAACGGCCAGAAGGTCATCAAGGTCTTCAACCATGAAGACGCCACCCAGAATACCTTCGACGAGAAGAACGAGGAACTCTTCGAGGCGTCCGCCGAAGCGAACACCTGGGGCAACGTCACCATGCCGGTCGTCGGCAACATGGGCTACCTGCTCTACATCCTGCTTGCCATCGTCGGCGCCGCCGTCTCGCTGGCCGGCGTCAACGACATCGGTCTGACCGGCGTCAAGCCGCTCACCCTCGGCACGCTCGTCTCCCTGCTGACCCTATCCCGCTCGTTCATCAACCCGATCGGCCAGGTCTCCCAGCAGCTGACCATGGTGATGATGGCGCTCGCCGGTGCCTCCCGTATCTTCAAGCTGATGGACGAACCCATCGAGGAAGACAAGGGCACCGTGACGCTCGTGAACGTGGAACTTGGCGAGGATGGCCGCACCATGACCGAAGTCGACCACGAGACCGGCCACTGGGCATGGAAGCGCGAGGTCGGCGACGACGGTACGAGGTCTCTGAAGGCCGCAGAAAAGCTCAAGGGCTCGGCCCGCGAGGTGGCGATGAAGGCCAAGGAGCAGGCGATCACCTCGCCCGACGGCCGACTGACCCTGCTGCGCGGCGACGTGCGTTTCACCAACGTGACTTTCGGCTACAACCCGGACAAGCCGGTGCTGCACGACATCACCTGGTTCGCCAAGCCCGGCCAGAAGATCGCGCTCGTCGGCGCCACCGGTGCCGGCAAGACCACCGTGACCAACCTCATCAACCGGTTCTACGACATCCAGCACGGCCAGATCCTGTACGACGGCATCTCCGTGGCCGGCATCAAGAAGCCTGACCTGCGCAGGTCTTTGGGCATCGTGCTGCAGGACGTGAACCTGTTCACCGGCACCGTGATGGACAACATCCGTTACGGCCGCCTGAACGCCACCGATGAGGAATGCATCGAGGCCGCGCGTCTGGTCAATGCGGACAGCTTCATCCGTATGCTGCCCGAGGGATACAACACGGTGCTGGAAGGCGACGGTTCCGGCCTGTCCCAGGGCCAGCGCCAGCTGATCTCCATCGCTCGCGCGGCGGTGGCCGATCCGCCCGCGCTGATCCTTGACGAGGCCACGTCCTCCATCGATACCCGTACCGAGGAGGTCGTGCAGGCCGGCATGGATAACCTGATGAAGGGCCGTACGGTCTTCGTCATCGCCCACCGCCTGTCCACCGTGCGCAATTCCGATGTGATCATGGTGCTCGACCACGGCAACATCATCGAGCGTGGTTCGCATGACGAGCTGATCGCGCAAAAGGGCGAGTACTACCAGCTGTACACCGGCGCGGTGGAACTGGAGTAGTGCTTTTTGGCTCCCCTCAGAGAGGGGAGCTGTCAGCGAAGCTGACTGAGGGGAGCCGCAGACTAGATGCGGTTCCCCTTAATTGTCTGCGGTGGAAACTGCCTTAAGACAGATACCCGTGCCGCTACTGTTCGCTGTGATGGACGTAGGCGTCCAGCGAGAGCCGGTCGATAAGCGAGGGTATGACGCCTTTGCGGGTGATTGAGTACCCGGCGGCATAGGTGGCGATTTCGACCGCCTGCCGCACGGTGTATCCGTACATCAGATACGAGGCGAGCGCGCTGATGAACGCGTCGCCGGCTCCGGTGCTGTCTACGGGGGTGAAGTCAGCGGCCGGATAGTGGCACTCGACATTCTGGCCGCGCAGGTAGCAGCCGTGTTCTCCTTGGGTGACGATGACGCAGCCCGCGCCGCGTTCGAGAAGATGCGCGGCCTTATCCTCCATTGTTTTTCCCTCAGTTTCGATGATCGCCAGTTCGTGCTCGTTCGGCACGAGAATGTCGGCATTGGCGACGATGGAGTCGGGCAGATAGTCGCATGACGAGGGCTTGATAATGGTTTTGGCATGGTGCCGTCGGGCGGTGATCGCGGTGACTTTGGCTGATTCCAACGGTATTTCGGTCTGTATCAGGCAGTATCCGGCATTGTCGAACAGGCGTTCGTTGGAGGTGATGTCATCCGGGGTGAGCGACGCGTTGGCTCCGGAGAGAATCGCGATGACCGATTCGCCGTTGGGGGCGAGGAATATGAACGATGAGCCGGTGTCCTCTCCGGCGCAGCGTCGCACACCGGCCGTATTGACCCCATGCTGTTCCATCGCCTTGAAGATGTAATCGGACCCATTGTCGACGCCGACATTGCCGATAAGGGTAACGCGGTGCCCGAGCTTGGCTGCGCCGATCGCCTGATTGACCCCTTTGCCCCCGGGGTATCGCGCCGCCGATTTGGTGGATACCGTACCCCCGATATGAGGTAGCCGCGGCACTGACAGATAGTGGTCAATATTGATGCTGCCGACGACCAACACATGTTTGATGGCGGAAGTGGGCGGGGCTGCGATGGTGCTGGTGTTGTCGAGATGAAAATCCTGTACGAACGAGGGATGCTGCTCTTTGTCGTGCTCTATCTGCGCAATGAGCTTCTCGCAGAGGTAGGCGCCGAAGTCGGAGTTGCGGATGGTGTAGGTAGATATTTCCGTGTTGCCGGGATAGGCCAGCGCTTCGGCGGTGTCGTTTTTGATGGAGACAAGTGAAGCATCCTCTGGAAGCCGGTAATGCAGGGGGCTGATCATCTGCGTGAACTCGAGTGCTCGCCGGTAATGCGAGGAGACAAATCCGGTGATGTCCCGGCTTCCGATTTTGCCGGGCAGCGAGTCGTTGAGGTCGTAGTAGACCAGATCGTCGCTATAAGGCAGCTGATGATCGAACAGGCAGGAGCGAAAGCCTTCGAGAAAATCCTGCGTGCGGCGTCCCTTGGTCATTAGGCAGGCGATGTGTTGGTGCCCCCGTTCGATGAGCTCGCTGGTCAGTTTGTAGGCCGCTTCTTTATAAGGCAGTAGCAGTGACTGGTCGCCGCCGTTGGGTCCTATGGTCAGCAGTGGGGTGCTTTCGGGGAATTGCGAGGCATAGGCGAGGCTGTCCGGAGTGGCCGGTTCCCAGATGACGCCGTCGACGTTGCGGCCGCATATCGCTGCGATGTTTTTGAGCTCGCGTTCCGGATCGGAATAGCTGTTGTAGGCATCGGTTGCGTATCCGGCGTTCTGGGCGGCCTGGATGATGCCGTCCAGCGTGCTATCGAAGGAGATGGGGGAGCGCAGCAGCACTCCGATGGTGTAGCTACGCGTGCGCTGTGAGGCGGAGGCATATGGCTTGTAATGATATTCCTTGACGATCGTCAGGACCTTCTTGCGGGTTTCCTCGCTGATGCTGGAATCCTTGCCGTTGACGATTTTGGAGACCGTCGAGGTGGAGACGCCCGCGATGCGTGCGATGTCCCTGATGTTCATGTCTCCCCTCCTGCCTGTTTTCCTCTGTATCAGTGTACAAGGGCGTAGCGTTCTGTTCCTTGCTACGTCGCCATTGTGGGCCGTTCGGTCCGGGTTGCTTGACCCTCGACCCGCCGTGTTGACACTGACGTTGGCGTCCTATAATCTTATCTCAAGAAAACATTTTAGGAAAATGATTTCCTAAGATTCCGCAAGACAAACAATGTAGATTGCACACTGCGGAAAACCAAGGGTTGGAAAATAAAGGAGGGCCAGCATGGCAAGGAAGCTGTCGTTCTGGGAAGGGATCAAGGCACAATTCTCCACAAAGTGCCTGGTGCTGATTCCGATCGCGGTTGGAATCAATCTCATTGGCGGAACTCTGTGCTCCGCACTCAAGCTGCCGCTGTTCCTCGACATGATCGGCACCATCGTCGTCGCATGCCTGTCTGGACCATGGGTCGCGGCCCTGACCGGCCTGCTGACCAATCTTTTCCTGGCACTGGTAGCCAACCCGGTCTATCTTCCCTATGCGGCGGTGTCGGTATTGTGCGGTTTGGTCGTCGGCTATATGGTCAAGGCCGGACTGTTCCACAAGAAGTGGGGCGTCGTGGTCATCTGGCTGGTGTGCACGTTCGTCAATGCGATCTCCGCATCGCTGATCACCACATTCGTATACGGCGGTGCCACCGGCGTCAACGGTACATCGGTGCTGACGGCAACGCTGGTCGTGGCCATGAAAGACATTCTCGCCTCGGTGATCTCCTCGTCGCTGATCGAGAACCTCCTCGACAAGGGCATCACTGTCGCCATCGCGTGGGTGATCGTGCAGAAGATTCCCCGTCGCTTTCTCAGCCAGTATGCGGCCGACTCCATGGGCGGCTCGGACAATGATGCGCTGAGTGATGATGACGAAGAAGAAGACGAGTAAGACATGTCGTCGCATATGCCGGTCATCAATGACACCGTAATTGGGAAGCTGAATCCGATCACCAAGATAGCGGCCGTGTTCGCCTTGGGTCTGTCCGCATTGGCATGGCCTGACTTCACGCTTGGTCTGATACTCGTGGTGTTGCTGCTTGTGGTCTCGTTCTTGGCTCATATACAGCGTGATTTCGCCAAGATAATGTTCGGTTTCGGCATCCCCGTCACTGTGATGCTCATGTTCATCCAAGGGCTGTACAGTCCCAAGAACCGTACCGCATTACTGGATTTTGGCTTCGCGCAACTGGGGCTCGAAGGCGTGCTGTATGCGGCCAAAGTGGTGGTGAGCCTGCTGGTGTTTCTTGGCAGCTTCTACATCATGAACAAAACCACCTATGTCGGTGCTATGGTATCCGCGCTCACTTCGGTGGGGCTCAGCGCCAAGGTCGGATACCTGGTGCTCGCCAGCCTGAATGTCGTGCCGCAGATGCAACGACGTATGGCGGTGATTCAGGAGGCGCAATCCGCTCGCGGACTCGATGCATCGGGTGGGGTCATCGCCCGCATCAAGGCGTATATCCCGTTGCTTGGTCCGGTTGTCATGTCATCGCTGACCGACGCCCAGGAGCGGGGTATGACCCTGGAGACTCGCGGCTTCGGCATTACTGGAGTGAAGCAGACCAGTTATGTCAAGGTCAGCTGGAATGCCGCCGACAAGGTACTCAATTGGATCTTCGTCCTGTTTCTGATCGCCGTGGTCGCCGTTTCCGTATGCATCCGCATCGGTGTGATTCCGTTGCCGGTCTCGTGGGGAGGCAAGTGAATGAGTCCGATAGTAGAGGTCAAGGATTTCTCCTTCAAGTACCGCGACACCAAGCGTCGGGCCGTCAAACACGTGGACTTCCAGGTCGAGGAAGGCAGCTTCTTCACCATCATCGGCGCGAATGGGGCAGGCAAATCCACGTTATGCAATGCGCTCGTCGGCCTGATCCCGCACTATTTCGTGGGGGCGGGGGCTGGACACATCCTAATTGACGGGACCGATGTCGCCGATTCGACCATCGCCGAACTGTCGAAGACCATCGGCCTGGTGTTTCAGAACCCGTTCAACCAGCTGTCCTACACCGCCGGGACCGTCGCCGAAGAGCTGGCCTACGGATTAGGCAACCACGGTGTGCCCAGAGCGCAGATGATCGACCGCGTCGAAGCTGTGGCGAAATTGATGCGCATCGACCACATTCTAGACAAGAACCCGCTGGAACTGTCGGGTGGACAGGTGCAGCGTGTGGCTTTCGGATCCACTTTCATCATGGAACCGCGCATTCTGGTGCTTGACGAGTGCACCACGCAGCTCGACCCGATGGGCAGCGAGGAGATTTTCGACATCGTCAAACAGCTCAATGCGGACGGCGTCACCGTCATCATGGTCGACCATGACATGGAGCGAGTGGCACGATACGCGGATACCGTCATGGTGCTCGAGCGAGGCGAAGTCGTGGCCCTTGGCTCTCCGATGGAGGTGTTCTCCGATCCGGCGATCGAAGAGCATGGCGTGGAAGTGCCCGATTACGTGAAGATCACCCGTGCGCTCGGTGGCCCGATTGCCATTACCGAGGAGCCGGCCATCCGCATGGCCAAGGAGGCGCTCTCATGAAAATCGAGTTGCAGGCACTGGAGCACGCCTATCCCGGAGGGGACAAGGCCCTTGACGGAGTGGACTTGACACTTGACGGCAACGAGCCGGTGGCGATCATAGGGCAGAACGGTGCAGGGAAGACCACGCTGGTCAAGCATTTCAACGGCATTCTGCGCCCCACCGGAGGCAAAGTGCTGATTGATGGCATTGACGTCAATGAGCGCAGCACCGCCGAATGGTCTCGCAGCGTGGGCTATGTCTTTCAGAATCCCGACGATCAGCTGTTTCTGGAAAGCGTCCGCAAGGAATTCGAATTCGGTCCGCGCCAGATCGGCATGAGCGATCAGGGCATCGCGCATCGCGTGGACAGCATCGCCGAGCTGGTAGGCCTCACCAAAAAGCTCGACGTGCACCCATTCGACCTGACGCCCACCGAGAAGAAATTCTGCACAATCGGTGCCGTCATCATGATGGACCCATCCGTGGTGATTTTCGACGAGCCAACGTGCGGTCAGGATGCGTCGGGCAACGCCCGCCTTGCACGCATCATCGAACGTCTGAAAGCACAAGGCAGACTCTGCATCACGATTTCGCACGACATGAAATTCGTCACCGCGAACTTCTCCCGTGTCATCGTGATGTACCACGGCCGCGTGCTGCTCGATGGCCAGGCCCGCGAGGTGTTTGCCCAGACCGACACACTTCGGCGTTCCTTCGTGACGCCGCCGCCCGTCACCCGAGTGGCTCAGGGTGCAGGCCTCAAGGAGACGGTATTCTCCGTCCCCGCGTTCATCAACGCCATTGCTCAGGAAAGGAACCATCGTGGCTGATGTCATTGCTCAAATCTATGGAATAAGGAATGTCGAGGACGCTCGCATGGTAATCGACATGGGCGGCGAACATATCGGCGTCTCCTACGGCAAAATCAAGCGGACGCCCGGTCAGCTCGATTGCGAACGGGCCAGGGAAATCTTCGAAGGCGTGCAACCACAAGCCGTGCGCATAGGCCTGACCGTCGCCGAAGACATCGACGAAATCAGCGAGAACCTGCGCGAAGCCATGCCCGACGTGTTGCACCTGTCCGGCGACATCGAAGGCATCAGTCCGGCCGAAGTGGCGGAACTTAAGAGCCGGTTCCCCGAACTGAAGATCATGCAGGCCATCCCGGTGCTAGCCGGAGTGCCTCTCGACGAACAGAAGGTCATGCAGTATGTGAAGGACTATGAGCCGGTTTCCGACTTCTTCCTCATCGACACCAAAGCACCTGCTGCCGGAGACATCGGAGCGACCGGCCTGACCCATGACCGGGCCATCGACCGGGCCATCATCGAGGCCACCGACGTGCCGTGCATCATCGCCGGCGGTCTGGACGCCTCCAATGTGGCCGAGGCGATTTATGCCACGCACCCGTATGGCGTCGACTCGTTCTCCCTGACCAATTACGACGATGATCGCGCCGATACGGATCGGTGCAAGGACCCGGCCAAGGTCGAGGCTTTTATCAAGGCGGCCAAAGATGCCTAAGGTCGTTGTCGTCGGCGATGCCAATGTGGATATCATCGTGCCCTATCCGCGTTTTCTCAACGAGGAGCGCACGCAGGTCGAATATCCGCAGATCGGCATCGAGGGAGGAGGAACCTCGGCGAACACGGCCGTGGCGTTGGCGAAGCTCGGCCTGGATGTATCGTTCGTGGGCACCGTGGGAGATGATCAGTACGGGCGTTTCGTTATGCAGGACTTCAAGGATGCGGGCGTGGACGTGACCGGGCTGGTTGCGGATTCGACCCTGAGCACGGTCGGCGTATTCGCTTTCGTGGACGACCGCGGAGAGAGGTACCTGTGGGGATGGCCTCGCGAACGGCAATCGTTCAAGGTGCTCGACGAAAACCTTGTGCCGATGCACATGATTCGTGAGGCGGATTGGGTCCACTCCTCGGGCATGTGCCTGACCTACGACACCAGCGCTAGGGAGACGATCATCCGCATCTTCGAACAGGCCCACGATGCCGGAGTCCCTACATCTTTCGACCTGAACCTGCGTGTGGACGACGGCGTGCTCGACCCCGATTTCGCGGCTGCACTCGAACGCATTATTCCGAATGTCGATTATCTGCTGGGATCAGGGCCGGACGAGTTCGCCTATTTAGGCGACGACGACATGATGGGCAACGCCACGGCCTATGCGGTGGACGGCCGGACCGTCATCGTCCGGGACGGCGCCCGAGGATCGATCGGTCTTACGCAAGACGGCCTGACGGAAAGCCCGGCGTTCCGGGTGAACGTCGAAGACACCATCGGAGCGGGGGACGTCTATAACGCCGGTTTCATCGCTGCCAGACTCGCCGGAGCCTCCCTCGCCGAATCATTGCGAGAGGGCAATGCCGTCTCCGCATACAAAGTGGCCCGTCGCGGGGCACGTTCCTCGCCGGACGCTGCACAGCTGCACGAGTTCCTCGCCGGGCAAACCGGCTGAACGCCATGCCCGAATATCGACCAATCCAAAGAACACAACCAACGGAGGTATCCCTATGGAAAACAAGAAGAAGGTCATCCTTGACTGCGATCCCGGACACGATGACGCGTTCGGCATCATGCTCGCCGTGCAGCACCTCGACGTGCTGGGTATCACGACCATTGGCGGCAACTGCACACTGGAGAACGTGACCCGCAATGCCATCAAGGTGCTTGAGGTCCTTGGCGTGGCGGACCGCATCGGCGTATATCCGGGGCACAGCTGCCCGATGGTCGCACCGCTGGTCACCGCACCGCAGTTCCACGGCGAGACTGGTCTGGACGGTCCCGTGCTGCCGGAGCCGACGCACGCCGCACAGAACAAGCATGCGGTCGACTTCATCGTCGACACCGTAATGAGCACGGATGACGTGACGCTGATCGCCACCGGTCCGCTGACCAACATCGCCTCCGCCATCAACCGTGAGCCGCGCATCGTGGAACGGGTCAAGGAGCTGTGCATCATGGGCGGGTCCGTCACCTACGGCAACTGGACCCCTGCCGCCGAATTCAACATCTTCGTCGACCCCGAGGCGGCATCGCGCGTGTTCAACTCCGGTATGCACGTCAAGATGACTGGCATCAACCTGACCCGTCAATGCGAGCTGACCGCCAAGCACGTAGCCAAGTTCCGTGAGATCGGCACCAAGGCCGCGAACCTGGCCGCCGATCTGACCGATTTCTTCATCGGCGCATGCGAGGAGGAGTCCGAGCTGACGGGCGCCACCATGCACGACGCATGCGCGGTGGCATGGGTTATCGACCCGTCGCTGATCACTGCGGTCCCGATGCATATCGATATCGAGCTGCACGGCGCACTTACCCGCGGTATGACCGTGTGCGACTACCGTCATCTGCGCGGTACCGTGCCTGCCGTGGATCTTGAACGCACGCCGACGATGGGCTATCGCGGCGAAGAGCCGAATGCGGAAGCCGCGCTGGAACTCGACTTCCCCGGATTCGTCGACCTACTGAACAGCACCCTCGAAAACTACGACTGAGTCTTGCCCCTGAACAACCCCCTCCACCGCCGGCCGGCGACTCCAACCCCTTCTGGCCGGCCGGCGGTATCTCGCCTCCAATCATCGACCACCGCCATGCGAATGAACGAAAGGAGCAATCCAATGGAGTACCGATGCCTGTTATGGGATTTCGATGGCACCCTTGCCGACACTGGCAGCGACGTGTGGAATTCCCTGACGTACGCCGCGCGTCGTGCGGGCGGGGCGATCGATGACCTGTACATGCGCGATGACGCCAATCTGGCCGATCCGATGGATGAGATCATGCGGCACGTGATCCCCTATCCCGGGGAGGCGTATCTGGAGACATTTGATGAGGATGTACGCGTACACTACCGCACGCTCAATGATTTTTCGCGCACCAGACTCTATCCGGGCATTCAGAGCATGCTGAATGAGCTGAAGGGACATAGCGTACGCAATATCATCGTCACCAACAAGCCGGAGGGCGCATTGAGGCGCATACTCGGCAGCAAAGGCTGGGCGAACCTGTTCGACGATTGGATCTGCCCCGATTCCATACCCGGCCGTGAGGCGACGAAGGTCGAAATGATAGCCGAAATCGTTCGACGGCATGGCATCGCGCCGAGACAATGCCTCTATGTGGGAGACACCTTCAGCGACATCGAAGCTGCACGGACCAACGGCATCTCCTGCATAGCGGTCACATACGGGGATGGCGACGAAATCGCGTTGCTCAGCAGAAACCCCGCATATGTGGCGCACGACATCGCGGAACTCAACGACATCATGACGGACACCGTCATACACGCAAGGAGCATGATATGAGGGATTTCACCATATGCATCGGAACCACCTTCGTTTTCGGGCGCGACGCCGAAACCAAAGTGGGAGACGAACTGGGCGCAAAGGGCGTTTCCCGCGTGCTCATCCATCATGATGGCGGAGCATATCTGGAAACCAGCGGCTTGCTAGATGCCGTGCGCCGCAGCCTTGGACGGGCCGGCATTTCCTATACGGAGCTTGGCGGCGTGAAGCCGAATCCCCGACTGACGCTGGTGCGTGAAGGCATCGCCATCGCCAAAGCCCGCAATGTCGACGCCGTTGTGGCCATCGGCGGAGGCAGCGTCATCGATTCGGCCAAGGCAATCGCGCTGGGAGCCGCCGGAGAGCGTGACGTATGGGATTATTTCACCGGCAAAGTGCCGGTAGATCGCACCCTTCCCGTCGCGGTGGTACTGACGTGCCCGGCATCGGGCAGCGAATCCAGCCAGGTCGCCGTCATCAACAATGAGCATGAGCATTCCAAGCTCACGCTGAGCGAACCAGTACTCCGGCCGGCATTCGCGTTCATGAACCCCGAACTCAGCGTCACGGTGCCGGCGTTCCCCACTGCCTGCGGCATTGTGGACATGTTCTCCCACATCTGCGAACGGTATTTCAGCGCCGACAACGAGATCGGCGTAATCGACCGTATGGCCGAAGGCGCATTGCGCACCTTGGTCGATGTCGGCCCGAAATCGTTGGCCGACCTTGCCGATTACGACTTGCGAGCGCAAATCATGTGGATCTCCACCATCGCGCAGAACAACACCCTCGGCGTGGGTCGTGAACAGGACTGGTCCACCCACCTGATTGCCAACGAGCTGAGCGCGCTATACGACACCCCTCACGGGGCCACCCTGTCAATCATCATGGGATCTTGGATGCGCGTGGCCAGCGAGAAGGCCCCGTTCCGTTTCGCGCGATACGCCACTGAGGTATTCGGCATCAGGCCCGGCTCGATGAACGAAACCGAACTGGCCCGGCGTGGCATCGCCGCAACGGAATCGTTCTTCCGCTCGCTAGGCATGCCTGTTTCCTTCAAGGACTTCGATCTGCCGGGCGACGGCATCGAACGCATGTTGGACAACATCGATTTCTACGGGCCGGACGCCACCATCGGGTCCATTGCCCGCCTTGATCGCGACGATTGCCGTCGCATCTACGAACTGGCTGTCACCGGTCCCGTCATGGGAAAGGAGTCCTGATGCGCATACTGAATTTCGGCTCGCTGAACATCGACTATGTGTACGGGGTGGATCATTTTGCGGCCAAAGGCCAGACCATCACCTCGCATGCGCTCGACGTGTTCCCCGGAGGCAAGGGACTGAATCAATCGATCGCATTGGCTCGTGCCGGCGCCGATGTGCACCATGCCGGCCAGGTAGGACGGGACGGCATGTTCCTGCGCGACCTGCTCGAATCCTGCGCGGTGGGCGTGACCTCGGTGGTAGTGCGCGATGATGTGCGCAGCGGCAACGCCATCATCCAAAACGATGCCAGCGGCGACAACTGCATTGTGCTGTACCCCGGCGCGAACCGTGCCATCGACCGTGATTTCGTCGATCAGGTGCTTGACGGGTATGGGAAGGGCGATTGGCTGCTGCTGCAGAACGAAATCAGCGAACTGCCCTATATCGTGTCCCGCGCCAAGGCCCGCGGCATGTTCATCGTGCTCAATCCCTCGCCGGCTGACTCGCGGCTCGACGAAGTCGATCTTGATGCCATCGGCTGTTTTGTACTCAATGAGGGCGAGGCGGCGATGCTCACAGGGGCCGAAGAAGATGGGGAGACACTGATCCGTGCGATGCGTGCGCGTTTCTCCCAGGCGGATATAGCCCTCACCCTCGGCGAGTGCGGTTCGATGTATTTGCGTGGGGACCACGTCGTCACGCAGTCCGCTTATCTCGTCGACACGGTCGACACCACGGCGGCCGGCGACACCTTCACTGGTTATCTCCTTGCCGACCTGATGTCCGGCGAACCCATCGCCCATGCACTTGATTTCGCCGCGAAGGCCTCGGCCCTCGCGGTATCCAGAAGAGGCGCGGCGCCGTCGATTCCCATGCGAGAGGAGGTAGCTGTTTTTACTCCTTGCGCTCGCGCATAAGGCATTCCACCAAACTCAAACCAATAGAAAGGAATCACCATGGCAGAAACCGCTGTCAAGGAGAAGGCGAACGGTATCCCGGTGCCTGAGGAGGGCACCGAAGAGTTTGCCCGTATGAACAAGATGGCAAAGATCGCCATTCCGATCGTACTGATCATCTTCACCATGGGCGTGCTGCAGCAGCAGGCTTTCGGCATGATCTATGTGAACATCGGCGACCAGCTCGGCCAGGCCAACCTCGCCCCGTTGATCACCTCGATTCCGGGCATCGTGCTCGGCATCGTGTGCGTGATCTACGGTTCTCTCGGTGACTTCGTGTCCCTGAAGAAGATGATGATTCTCGGCACGATCGTGTTCGTGCTCGGTTCGATCCTCGGCTGCTTCGGCGACCTGAGCATCTGGATCGTCATCGCCGCCCGTACCGTGCAGTCCGCAGGCTGGCAGGTCTCCGGCTCCATCTTCCTGGTGCTCGTCTCCAAGTACATCGAGAAGAAGAAGCGAGTCATCTGGTACGGCGTGTTCGTCGCCGTGTTCCGTATCGCCGCGGCTCTGGGCGTCTTCCTTGCCGGCTACATGACCCTTGTCGATTGGCGCATCCTCTTCGGTATCGGCATCATCGCGGTGTTCTTCATCCCGATCCTGGCCAAGAACCTGCCTGACGAGCATGCCAAGGGCGCGCGCGTCGACGTGATCGGCTTCACGCTCATTGGCCTGTTCGCCGGCTCGGTGACCATGTTCTTCACCGACATGACCATCTTCTGGGGTATCGCGGTGCTGGTCACCGGCGTGGCCTTCGTGGTCTACATCAACAAGGCCGCGGATCCGTTCATCACCCCGGAGATGCTCACCAACCCGGCCTTCGCGATGACCATGATCGTCATCTTTGTCGGCTACTTCTTCAGCTACACCCTGAACGCCGGCTGCAACGCCATCGGCCTGAACGTGTACGGCATCGACTCCTCCCAGGTCTCCAACCTGCTGGTGTGGTCGATCATCCTCGCCGCCATCATGGGCTTCGCCGCTGGCCCGATCATCCAGAAGATCGGCCGCAAGGCCTCCATCATTCTGGCGCTCGCCTGCATGGGCGGTGGCCTGATCGCCGTTGCGTTCCTGATTCCGATGGGCCAGATCTGGGCTCTTGCCGTGGCGCCGTGCATCTACTACTTCGGCACCTCGTTCTTCTACCAGCCGATTGTGGATACCGCAACGCTGACCGTGGAGGCCGAGGAATCCGGACGTGCATTGGGCTTCAACGATCTGATGCAGGCCATCACCGGTTCGGTCGGTGTCGCGATCTTCGGCCAGCTCATGGCCAATGGCGCGATGAGCGGCGGCTCACTGTTCGGCACCGAATCCGGTCCGGCCTCGACCTATGCCAACGTCTTCATGGTCGGCGGCATCATCGTCCTGGGTGCGATGGTTATCTTCATCTGCTCGATGAAGATGATCTACAGCCGCTCCCGCGTCGCCGAAGACGAGAGCTGACATCAGGTCATATCGTCTGCTGATGTGACATTGATATCGCAAAGCCCGTGACCGGTGTATTCCGGTTGCGGGCTTTGCGCGTTACGCTAAGTAGTAAAGTAATTTACTGAAGTACTACGTAATGTTTGCATTGAGGGGATGATGTCATGGTCACGATGAAGGAAATCGCACAGAAATCAGGCTTCTCGCAGGCCACGGTATCCCGGCTGCTCAATGGGGACCCGACATTGTCTGTCAAAGAGGAGACGCGACGTCGCATCATCGAGGTCAGCGAGCAGCTTGGCTACGCTACCGGATCACGCCGTATCGCATTGCCACGCCGTGTGGCCGTACTCGACAACGCCACCCGCGAGGAAGAACTGGCGGACGCCTATTTCGATGAACTACGGTCCGTGCTCGGCGACAATGCCAGAGCCCAGCACATGGAACTCACGTCGTTTTCCCATATCGACGATCTGATTGCCGACGCCGGTGATTTCGACGGCTTCATCTCCATCGGACCGTCCGTACTCTCTTCGGATAGACTGTTGAAACTCCATCTGGTATTGCCTTATGGCGTATTCATCGACATCAATCCTGCGCCCAGCCTGTTCGATTCGGTGCAACCGGATTTAAGCCAAACCATTTTGGACGCATTGGATGTGTTGGTGTCCTCGGGCAAACGACGCATCGGCTATATCGGCGGTACTGGCTTCACGATGGGTTTGTACGAATACCCGGAAGACAGCCGATTAACCGCATTCCGCAATTGGACCGAGCGTTTGGGGCTGGATGCGGAAGGCCTGATTTACGCGCAAGGCGCGTTCACTGTGGACACCGGGCGCACTCTAGGGGAGAAAGCGGCTAACGATCATCGAGATGACATGCCGGATGCGTTCATCGTGGCTGCGGACACGATTGCAGTCGGCGTACTGCAGGCGTTTACCGCTGCGGGAGTGCTGGTGCCTCGCGATACCAGTGTGATCAGTATCAATAACCAGGCCATCGCCCAGTACACTTCGCCGACATTGACCAGTTACGATATCGATCAGAATGAGCTGGCCGATACTGCGATTACGATGCTTGCCGAGGCCATCTCCAGTCGGCGCACGCTGCACCACCACACCTTCGTCTCCACCACCCTAGTAGTGCGTGACAGTTTCGTACCAGCACGATAAAGAAGCTCCCTCGTCAGAGGGAGCTTCTTTATCGCTATTAGAACAGTTCCAGATTCACGTCGAGCGTGTAGGCGCGATCGGCGGGCAGCTGGTACTGCTCATGGACGGGCGCGCCCCATGAATCGTCGCCGCCCACGCCCATTTGCGCGGCCAACAGGCGCAGGAACGTGTGACGGACCGGCGGCAACTCGTTCTGGTGGGTCGCCTCTTCCAGCATGAGCGAGCTGTACGGCAACAGGCTCGCCGCGAAGTGTTCGCTGCCGGCCTGGCTGATACGCATGCCGTGTCCTTGGGCGTCAAGCACTTCGGCCCAACGCACGTCTTCATGGTTGCCGGTCTCCTGCGGCACCAGATACGGTGCATTGTCTTCGGCCGCGGTGCGCTCGAAAATGCCGAGCTTGCCACCGTGCAGACGGTCGCGATAGGTCTCCTCGGGGCCAAGGCCGTAGAAGCGCAGGTTCTCGTACTGCTTGGGAAGTGTCCATTCCAATCCGAATGCCGGCAGCGTCGGCGCATCGGTGGCACCGGCATATCGGGCGGCCAGATGTACACGTCCGCTGGCGGCATCCACCTCATAGCGCACGGCAACTTGGGTTTCGCCCGGCTCGGCCAACGTATATGTGTATTCGGCGATGACACCAGTCTCGGTTTGCGAGAACTGCTGATTCGCTATACGTGCATAACGGCCGGCACCGAACCAGCGCACGCGGTCGAAGCCGCTGCCATTGCCGCGATCATTGTCGGTCAGCGGGCGGAAGCAGGTGATCGCCGGACGGCGCAACACCATTTCGCGACCGTCACGCTTGAATGACACCATGCCGCCCTGCGTGCGTGAAAGCAACGCTTCGGTACGTCCGTCACCGCTGACCACGCCGATGTTCCAGCGGCCAACCGTTACTGTACCGGTATCGGAAGTATCGGAATCAGCCGCGGAGGGAACCGCGCCGCACGCGGTCGAATCGGTTCCGGCGGAAGCCGGCACGACTGACTGAACGGTGTGTTGGCCGAACGCCAGTTCATAGCCGGCTGGTGCCCACGGTGTTGCCGTTGCCAGCGACTGATCAACCTCATAGGTGATTTCGCCAGCGGCGTCCACCGACGGGAAGTCAATCGGGAAGGTGCGGGTCTCGCCGGCGGGCACATCAAAGCGGTAGTCGGCCTGCCAGATGGCATTGCCGTCCGCCAGCAGTTTCGCCGTGAACGCGAAATCAATGGTGGAGACGAACAGATTGCGGTTTTCGATGGTCACATCGTGGTCGCTTACGGTCAGTACCACGGGAGCGTACAGACGCTTGACCTCTTGCAGCTTCGGTGAGGGAGAGTGGTCGGCGAAGACCAGGCCGTCGCCGGCGAACTCATAGTCGCAAGGACGATCGTCCCAGTCGCCACCGTAGGTCAGGCGTTCGGTGCCGTCGTCCAGCTGCTGCCACAGGGCCTGATCGATGAAGTCCCAGATAAAGCCGCCCTGATAATGCGGATAACGCTCCAGCTCGGTGTACAGATGCATGCCGCCGACCGAATTGCCCATGGCATGCATATATTCGCAGGAGATATAGGGCTTCTTCGGATCATTGGTCAGATATTCCTCGATTTCCGCGGGCTTGGCATACATGCGGGTCTCGATGTCGGTCACGTCGTCAAAGGGGCGGTCATGCACCACGCCTTCGTAATGCACGGGTCGCGTGGAGTCGGCCGCGTGAGCGAAGCGGTACATCGCGCGGAACACCTCGCCTGCGTACGATTCGTTACCCAGAGACCAGATCAGTACGCTCGGATGATTGCGGTCGCGCCCGATCATGCTGGCGATACGGTCCACGCAAGGGCCTTCCCAGATGGGATTGCTGCCCGGAATGGCGGTTTCAGGGGTCTCCACATCACCGGGAATGGTCCAGCTGCCGTGGGTCTCAAGGTTCGTCTCGTCGATCAGGTACAGGCCGTATTCATCGCACAGTTCGTAGAATCGCGTCTGATTCGGGTAGTGGGAGGTGCGAATAGCGTTGATATTGTTGCGCTTGCAGGTGATGATGTCGGTGAGCATCTCCTGCTCGGTGATGGCACGGCCCAAACGCGCGTCGAACTCGTGGCGGTTGGCGCCGCGGAAGATGATGCGCTTGCCGTTGAGTCGCATAATGCCGTCAACGATTTCGAAATGGCGGAAGCCGAGACGTTGCGGCACCACTTCGATGATGCTGTTGTCTGCTGCGCGCACGGTGAGAGCCAGCGTGTACAGGTAGGGCTTTTCGGCGCTCCATGGACGAATGTTGGCCAGATTCGCGCGGAATTGCACGGCGGTGCTGTCGATCGCGGCGTCTGCGGTGCCGCAGCAGGGTACGCCGGAGGTGTCGACGATGTCGGACATGGCATAGGAATCCTGCCAGACCGGCGTGCCGTTGGCATCCATGAGTGCGGCGCTGAGTTGCTTGGCGTCGGCGATGTTGCGGATCACGGCATGGGCGTCGATGGTGCCGGCATGGGTGGTCGCCTCGAAATCGGCGGTGATGTGCAAGTCTTCGATGTGCACAGTGGGTTGCGCGGTGAGTTCAACGGAGCGGAACAGACCGTGCATGCGCCAAAAGTCCTGATCTTCCAGCCAACTTGCGGTGGCGTATTCATAGCAGGCCACGGCCAGTGTATTGGTTCCGGAAATCAGTGCCTCGGTGACGTCGAATTCGCTGGGTGTGTAGGAGTCCTCGGCGTAGCCGACGAAGGAACCGTTGAGCCAGACGTAGATGGCGGTGGAGGCGCCGTGGAAGGTCAGCGTGATGCGGCGCTTGTTTTCGATGGCGGCGGAGACGGGGGTGCTTGTCTCGAAAGTGCGGCGGTAAATGGCTACGTGACCATCAGTGGGGATGTTGGGAGCCTTGGGGTCGCTGTGGCCATCCCAGGGGTACTGCACGTTGACGTACTTATGGTTCAGCAAGCCCTTGGTTTCCAGTGTTGAGGGAACGGCGATGCGGCTGAAACCGGTGTCGTCATAATCGGTTGCGGTGAAATCCGGAGATTCAGCGTTGCCGGAATCGTTCATGGGGAAGCCGAAAACCGGGGCGGTCGTCACGGCGACATTCCACAAGCCGTCAAGGTTTTGCTTGAGGCTCATCGTTTCGTTCGGCTGCGGTACGTGATCGTAGAAGCGATGGTCGGAATGGGCTGGTTCGCGGTTGACGGCGAATACGGTCGGATCGGTGAGCCAATCAGATGATGCGATGGTGGTGGGGATGGGATGCTGCATAACCGCTTTCCTTGAGTTGATAACCACATTGTTGATTCAGAGGGTAAAACTCTTTACTGATTATGGTAAAACCTGATGGTGCAGATCGCAAGTTGCTGGAGGTATTTTCTGTGGCGGTGTGTCGCGCTGTCGATAATTCATATGGTGATAGAGGTGTGTATTCGTTGGAATTCTGCGATTTTTGCGAGTGCTGCGACGTTGGTTTTGAGATTGGTTCTATTGACAATAATTAGTGAAAAGATTTATTAAATCTTGGTAATGATGTACACTCTCCAACGAGGTCGGAGAAGACCTCACCGAGAATGACTCTAAGGAGAAAATGCCAATGTCCGTTTCGCAGTCACCGGAGAGCGAATCCCAATCACCGAATCCGGCCGGAGATGAATCCGGCCAGATAAATCGTCCTACCAAAGCAGAGACTCTGAGGCGCCGTGCCGCCTATGCTTTCGGTAATCTAGGCCAGTCGGCGTTCTATAACGCGCTGAGCACCTATTTCGTCGTTTACGTGACCAGCGTGCTGTTCGTCAATGTCGAGAAAGCCTTGGCCACCAAACTCATCGCACTGATCACAAGCCTTATCGTGATAATCCGTATCGCAGAGATCTTCCTTGACCCGTTACTGGGTAACTTGGTGGACAACACCAACACCCGCTTCGGCCGGTTCCGCCCGTGGCAGTTCATCGGCGGCTTGGTCTCCGCCGTGCTGCTCGTCATGGTCTACACCGGTCTGTTCGGGCTGGTCAACGTGAACCAGACCTGGTTCATCGTGCTGTTTGTCGTGGTGTTCATCGTCCTCGACGTGTTCTATTCGATGCGTGACATCTCCTACTGGGGCATGATTCCCGCCATCTCCTCCGACTCGCACGAACGCAGCGTATATACTGCGCTCGGTACGTTCACCGGTTCGATTGGCTATAACGGCATCACCATCGTCGTGGTGCCGATCGTGACCACTTTCAGTTTCATGTTCACTGGTTCTCGCGCCGAAAGTCAGTCGGGCTGGACGGCATTCGGCATCATCACCGCATTGCTCGGCATCCTGACCGCATGGACCGTGGCGTTCGGCACCAAGGAAAACGAAAGCGTCCTACGTTCCAGGGCAGATCAGAGCGGCAACCCGCTGCAGGCGTTCGCCGCTATCGTAAAAAATGACCAGCTGCTGTGGGTGGCGTTGAGCTACCTGCTGTATGCAGTGGCGAATGTGGCCACCAACGGCGTGATGTTCTATCTGTTCAAGTTCGTGCTTAACCTGCCGGATGCCTTCGCCATCACCGGCGTGATCCCCGTGATCGCGGGCTTGGTCATGGCGCCGCTCTACCCGGCCCTGAACCGCCGCATACCGCGCCGATACCTGTTCTGCGGCGGCATGGTACTTATGGCAATCGGCTATGTGCTGTTCATTCTCGATTCGGCCAGCCTGCCCGTGGTGATCGTGGCGTTGATTCTGTTCTACCTGCCTGGCACGTTCATCCAGATGACCGCGATCCTCTCCCTGACCGATTCCATCGAATACGGCCAGCTCAAGACCGGCAAGCGCAACGAGGCCGTAACCCTCTCCGTGCGTCCGATGCTCGACAAGATCGCGGGCGCGCTGTCCAACGGCATCGTCGGCTTCGTGGCCGTGGCCGCCGGTATGGTTGGCTCCGCCACCGCCGCCGACATGACCGCCTCCAACGTGCGCACCTTCGAGACCTTCGCGTTCTACATCCCGCTTGCCTTCATCGTGCTGAGTCTTCTCGTCTTCATGTTCACGGTGAAGATCGACGAAAAGATGCACGAGCGCATTGTCATCGAGCTGGAAGAGAAGCTCGGTGTGGACAGCCTCGACGATTAGTTGTGAAGGTAGATTGGCTCGGCTTCTCTATGACGAATGCCGCCAACGGGCACAAACCTCGTTGGCGGCATTCGTCTTTCCAGGACACCGCAATCGCGGATGCATGCCGTTTACGCGTTGAATACGTATTGGTCAAGGCGGCGCATGGCCTCCTTGATGCGGCTTAAGGGCAACGCAAGGTTGGCACGGATGCTGTAGGGAGCCTGGAACATGCTGCCGTCCTGCCAATCGACGCCCACATCCCAGCCGCGCTTCTCCAATTCCGCCAAAGTCAAACCATGAGCCTTACACCACTGCTCGCAGTCGAGCAGCAGCATGTAGGTGCCCTCCGGCTTGGCCAAACTCACCCCTTGGAAATGCTTGGTGATGTAGTCATAGGCGTAGTCGACATTGCCAGTGAGCACCTCTTTGAGTTCGTCGAGCCACTCATGCCCCTCAGGCTTGTAGGCACCGATAAGCGCATGCATGGAAAGCACGTTCATCTCGTTATAGTGGGACTTCGAGCCCTTGGCCACGATCCGGTCGCGCAGCATGGGGTTATAGATAATGTGGTAGCTGCCCACGAGCCCGGCGAGGTTGAAGGTCTTGCTGGGCGCGTAGAACGCCGCGGTTCTATTGCGTGCGTCCTCGCTGACCGACTGGGTGGGGATGTGCTGGTGATTCCCCAGAGTCAAATCGGACCAAATCTCGTCGGAAATGACCACGCAATCGTTGGCCTTGTACACTTCCATGGCCTTCTCGATTTCCCAACGCTCCCACACGCGCCCGCAAGGATTGTGAGGGCTGCAGAACACGGCCACATGGATGTGATGCTCCTTGAGCTTCTTATCCATATCCTCGTAATCCATGCGCCATACGCCGTGCTCGTCCAACTTGAGCGGGCTGTGGACGATGCGATAGCCGTTGTTCTCGATGCACATGGTGAACCCGATGTAGGTCGGGCTGTGCAGGAGCACGCTGTCGCCAGGAGCGGCGAACGCGGTCAGCGTACTGATCACGCCGCCCAAGACCCCGTTCTCATAGCCGATCGCCTCGCTGGTCAATCCGGTAACCCCATTGCGCGTGGATTGCCAGTCGATAATGGAGTTGTAATAGTCGTCGGTGGGGGAGAAGTACCCGTAGACGGGGTGTTGCGCGCGTTCGATAATGGCCTGCGGAACCGTGGGCACGGTCGGGAAATTCATGTCCGCCACCCACATCGGAATCACGTCAAATCCGTCCCTCGGTGGGTCGGGAGCGAAACCTAGGTCGGTTCCCAACCCATCGACCGCAATCGCATCCTTGCCATGCCTGTCCATAATCGACGTGAAATCGTACGTCATTCCTCAATAATCCTTTCTCCGGCCCATACGGGAGCCGCCCCTGAGCCAGATGTGCAATATCGCCGGTAAAGGAGCCTAGCGTGTTTGCTGACAATGGTGCACGCGATGAATACAAAAATGAGAAAGAATGAACATTCCTGATGAACATTCCCATCGATTTGACCGCGTGGCGTGTTACGATATGCACCGTTGTGAGGCAGTGATCCGTTATCAGCGGGGAGTCTTCGGAAGAACGGCGGCAATCGCCCAGTAGAACCGACGGGATCGGCCCGAGACAGCCGAACACAAGCGGTCGCGCAGGCTCGCGGCTCCGAGTGCAACAGTTCGGAGCGGCGCAACCGGTGCGATAAGCGAGGTGGTACCGCGGTGCGGAGCGCATACCAGCGCCCGTCATCGTCCTCGTAGGCAGGAACGGCAAACCTGGCTGTTCCGGGCGGAACACAGTCAGTTCCGGCTGCGAGGCGATTGACGCAATCGGCCCCACGGTTCGGTACGTGACATTCGTGAACCCAGCCGGCACACGTCGGCGCCCGGCAATCGCCATCAATGACGCTCCTGTAGGACCAGTGCACAGTACAACTAGGAGATTTACGGTGAGCGAAAACGTATATCCCAAGGCGAACGAGGGCGGCGAGACCGCGCACGTCGCGCCGAACCCCAGCTTCCCCAACATGGAGGAGACCGTTCTCGACTACTGGGACAAGGACGACACCTTCCAGAAGTCCGTTGAACGCAACCCTTCCGGCGACCACAGCCAGAATGAATTCGTGTTCTTCGATGGCCCGCCTTTTGCGAACGGTCTTCCGCACTACGGCCACCTGCTGACCGGCTACGCCAAGGACGTGATCCCGCGCTACCAGACCATGAAGGGCCGCAAGGTCAACCGCGTGTTCGGCTGGGACACCCACGGCCTGCCCGCCGAGCTTGAGGCGCAGAAGGAACTCGGCATCGACTCGGTCGACCAGATCGAGAAGATGGGCATCGACAAGTTCAACGACGCCTGCCGCGCTTCCGTGCTGAAGTACACCAACGAATGGCAGAACTACGTGCATCGTCAGGCCCGTTGGGTGGACTTCGAGCACGGCTACAAGACCCTGAACATCCCGTACATGGAATCCGTGATGTGGGCCTTCAAGCAGCTCTACGACAAGGGCCTGGCCTACCAGGGCTACCGCGTGCTGCCGTACTGCCCGAAGGACCGCACGCCGCTGAGCGCGCACGAGCTGCGCATGGACGCCGACGTGTACCAGGACCGCCAGGACACCACCGTGTCCGTGGCCGTGAAGATGCGCGATGAAGACGACGCCTACGCCGTCTTCTGGACCACCACCCCGTGGACCGTGCCCACCAACTTCGCCATCGTGGTCGGCGCCGACATCGACTACGTCGAGGTCCGCCCGACCGAAGGCAAGTTCGCTGGCAAGAAGTTCTACCTCGGCAAGGACCTGCTGCCGCACTACGAGAAGGAACTCGGCGAGAACTACGAGGTCGTGCGCGAACTCAAGGGCTCCGAGCTGGAAGGCCGCCGCTACTACCCGGTCTTCCCGTACTTCGCGGGCGAGACGGCCGAATCCGAAGGCCATGTGCCCGGCCCGAACGGCTACACGATCTTCACCGCCGACTACGTCGACACCGTCGAAGGTACCGGTCTGGTTCACCAGGCCCCCTACGGTGAAGACGATATGAACACGCTGAACGCCAAGGGCATCAAGAGCACCGACGTGCTCGACGATGGCTGCCGCTTCACCGCGCAGTGCCCCGACTACGAGGGCGATTTCGTGTTCGACGCCAACCTGCCGATCCTGCGCAACCTGCGCGCCGGCGACGGCCCACTCGCCGAGATTCCGGAAGAGCGCCGCGCGATCCTCTTCCAGGAGAAGAGCTACGTGCACTCCTACCCGCACTGCTGGCGTTGCGCCACCCCGCTGATCTACAAGCCGGTCTCCTCCTGGTTCGTGTCCGTGACCAAGATCAAGCCGCGTCTGCTGGAATTGAACCAGCAGATTAACTGGATCCCGGGCAACGTCAAGGACGGCCAGTTCGGCAAGTGGCTCGCCAACGCGCGCGACTGGTCCATCTCCCGCAACCGCTTCTGGGGTTCCCCGATTCCGGTGTGGGTGAGTGACGATCCGAAGTACCCGCGTGTGGACGTTTACGGTTCTCTCGAAGAGCTCAAGGCCGACTTCGGTGACTACCCGCGCGACAAGGACGGCAACATCAACATGCACCGTCCGTGGATTGACAACCTGGTCCGCGTCAACCCGGACGACCCGACCGGCAAGTCGCACATGCACCGTATTTCCGATGTGCTCGACTGCTGGTTCGAGTCCGGTTCCATGTCGTTCGCGCAGTTCCACTACCCGTTCGAGAACAAGGAGAAGTTCGAGCAGCACTTCCCGGCCGACTATATCGTGGAATACATCGGCCAGACCCGCGGCTGGTTCTACCTGCTGCACGTCATGGCGACCGCCCTGTTCGACCGCCCGGCGTTCAAGAACGTGATCTGCCACGGCATCGTGCTCGGCTCCGACGGCCAGAAGATGTCTAAGCACTTGCGCAACTATCCGGACGTGAACGGCGTGTTTGACAAGTACGGTTCCGACGCCATGCGCTGGTTCCTTATGTCTTCGCCGATTCTGCGCGGCGGCAACCTGATCGTCACCGCCGATGGCATCCGCGACACCGTGCGCCAGGTCATGTTGCCGGTGTGGAGCTCCTACTACTTCTTCACCTTGTACGCCAACGCGGCCAACGGCGGGGCCGGATTCGACGCCCGCCAGCTGCGCGCGGACGAGGTCGCCGGTCTGCCGGAGATGGACCGCTACCTGCTGGCCCGTACCCGCCGCCTGGTGCTGGCCGCCGAGAAGTCGCTGAACGAGTTCGCGATTTCCGACGCCTGCGATGCGGTCTCCGACTTCATCGACGTGCTCACCAACTGGTACATCCGCAACACCCGTGACCGTTTCTGGAATGAGGACGCTTCCGCGTTCAACACGCTGTACACCGTGCTTGAGGCGTTCATGCGCGTGCTTGCGCCGCTGGCCCCGATGGAAGCCGAGTCCGTGTGGCGTGGTCTGACCGGTGGCGAGTCCGTGCACCTGGCCGAATGGCCGTTCGTGGTGGACGAGAAGACCGGTGCCGATACCGAGCTCGGCCGCGTGCTGGTCGACGATCCGGCCTTGGTGGACGCGATGGAGAAGGTGCGTGAGGTCGTCTCCGGCACCCTGTCCCTGCGTAAGGCCGCCAAGATCCGCGTGCGCCAGCCGCTTTCCAAGCTCACCGTGGTGGTCGAGAACGTGGACGCCGTCAAGGCATACGACGAGTTGCTGAAGTCTGAACTTAATATCAAGAATATTGAGTTCTCGACGCTGCAGGATGCCTCCGCCCACGGTCTGAAGATTGTTCACGAGCTGCGTGTGAATGCCCGTGCGGCGGGTCCGCGCCTCGGCAAGCAGGTGCAGTTCGCCATCAAGGCCTCCAAGTCCGGCGACTGGCATGTCGATGCTGCGTCCGGTGCGCCGGTGGTCTCCACGCCGTCCGGCGACCTTGCGCTGGTCGAAGGCGAGTACGAGCTGATCAACCGTGTGGAGGAGGAGAACGCCACCGTGGCCGCCGCTTCGGTCTCCGCCGCTCTGCCGACCGGTGGCTTCGTGATCCTCGACACCGCGCTGGATGACGACCTGCTGGCTGAAGGCTACGCCCGCGACGTGATTCGTTCTGTGCAGGACGCACGTAAGGCTGCCGATCTGGACATCGCGGACCGCATCTCGCTGGCGCTGACCGTGCCTGCTGACGACGTGGCCAAGGTCGAGCAGTTCCGCGACCTGATCGCCCACGAGACGCTGGCGACTTCCTTCGAAGTGAAGGAAGGTGCCGAGCTGAGCGTAGAGGTTGTTAAGGCGTGATGCTGATGGGCGGCTGAGCTAAGGTTCTGATTCCGCCTGCTCGCTGAGGGTGGTCTTGCTGCTGATTGACCAGCGAGGCCACTCTTTTTTTGTATGGCTGCATGTGTTGATGAACGACATTGAATAGGGGATCTGCATTTTCATATGCGTTTACGATTCTTGCGGAGTCTGTGTGAGCACTCCTATTTTGAAAAAACCTCACTGATGCAGTTTTTTCAAAATAGGAGAGTCAATGAAATGGAAATCTAGTCGACATGCCAGAGTTTCATGTTCGTTAATAGAAGTGGCCTTAACGCCAAGCAGTGAGACCATTCTTTGTACATCGCGGTATGCTTACGTTGTGCAACGATGATTCTTCAATGCAGTGCAATTGGCAAGGGGGCGATAATGAATGCAACATTTTACGCGCGAACTAGTACTTCAAATCGTGAAAATCGCGCCGAGCATCGTTTGCTTGAACATCTGAAAGAACGCCTTGGTCCAGAAGCGCTGGAGAATGGACAAATGCCAACATGGAGTGCGTTGCGTCAAGCATCCTTGGCGATGTCCGTCGAATGCGATGCCGAAGACCAGTCTCAGATTGAGCGGCTGACTAAAATCATAGAGAATAAGGCGAATCAATATCTCAATAAACCTAATAAAAAGCCGCTTGACATCAAACGTTGTGAGTTGCTCGCGCAATGTCTTGCCTATGGACAGAACACATCATATGGCACTGGCCTGTATACACTCACAGCTCCCACAGGTAGCGGCAAAACCATTTCTTCAATTGCTTTTGCGCTCAAACATGCGCATACGAACAACCTGCAACGTATTATCTATGTGATTCCTTACACGTCAATCATTGACCAAACCGTTAGCCAATTTGAGGAAATCTTTGGAACAGACGCCGTATTACCTCATTACTCCGAAGCGCCGTATCAGCTCAAAGATGAGTCCGACATGGATGAGACGGATCTCAAGCGTGTACTTGCAGCAGAAAATTGGAATACGCCAATTGTGGTCACTACTGCAGTGCAATTCTTCGAGAGCCTGTACTCGAATAAAACATCACGGTGTCGCAAGTTGCATAATGATAACGAATCAACACTAGTCTCCAGCCTAGTTTCCGGGAAGCAGGTCGTTCCGGAAAAAATTCACCCCAAAATCAAAGGTGTTGCAGGAGCCCAATCAGCTGGTGCGTCATTAATATCATTCAACGCTCCAGCATTCTGCTCTCATGGTGCCGAACAAAATGAGAATGCCCCGATGAGCAAACGAGAAGCCTATGAATATCCATATACTCGCACTATCCCCTAATGCGGCCCGGCTATCAGTTCGGTTCTACCTGACTAACACGTTCGGAGCGTTCGCTTGCAATATCGAGCGGCACTATCAAGATGTTGCGATCCGACGCCCCAACTATGACACGACAACTTTTTTGCCGACTTGGCGATTACTGAATCAGACCATTAGGGCGCAAAGCAAAAACGCAAAAGTATCAGCGGAAATGGCAGGTGCTGTCATGAAAGCGATACTCAATGACACTGCATATCCAGTGACTCTGATTAATGGGATTAAAGGAACTGAGAAAACGAGCCGGGCTAACACAAGTCCAGCTCGCCAAACAAACCGGGATAGCGCAGACCACGCTAAGCGGATATGAGAATGGACGTTACGACATCCACAGCATGACGCTTGACAACGCCTTGCGATTATCCCGGGCACTCAAATGCCACCCCTACGAACTCACGGACGGGTGGCCTGATTAAAAAAGTAATGCCGCCGAAGATTAGGCCCTTCGTCGGCGGTGCTTCAAATCATTATCAAACCAAACAAAAATTTGAGGCTCTACCATTGTATTGCCTCACGCGGAAGTGAGGAACCATGAACACGAAACTTGAGATTAAAATACACGTCAACTGGAAAAGGTCGCGTATGTGGGGAGCTAACCCTACCGCCGAAGTCTGGATAACGCTTCACGGTAAACGCCACGGCTACGGTACTGGACATGCAAGTCGCACCCCACTGGGGTGCGTGGATTGAAATAAGAACAGATTCGTAGGACACTGCGAAAAACAAATAGGGTGCTTTCCGCCATCAACAGCGGAAAGCACCCTATTCTTATGATCTCTCTGTCCTAATTAGAGCACCTCACTCCGCAGCAATCGCGGCCTTGAGCTCCTCGACCTTGTCGGTCTTCTCCCACGGGAACTCAACGTCTGTGCGGCCGAAGTGGCCGTACGCGGCGGTCTTCAAGTAGATCGGGCGCTTCAGGTCGAGCTCGTCGATGATTGCGGCGGGGCGCAGGTCGAAGACCTTGCGTACGGCGGCGGCGATCTGGCCGCGCGTCACGCCTTGCTCGGTGCCGAAGGTCTCCACGTTGACGGATACCGGGTCGGCAACGCCAATAGCGTAGGCGATTTGGATTTCGACCTTGTGGGCCAGGCCGGCAGCCACGATGTTCTTCGCAACCCAACGGGTGGCGTACGCGGCGGAACGATCGACCTTGGACGGGTCCTTGCCGGAGAACGCGCCACCGCCGTGGTGGGCAGCGCCACCGTAGGTGTCGACGATGATCTTGCGGCCGGTCAGACCGGCGTCGGCCGCCGGGCCGCCCAGGATGAACGAACCAGTCGGGTTGACCAGCTGGCGGTAGTTGTCATGCGGCACCTTGGAACCCAGCACCTCATCAAGCACCGGGTCAATCACGTGCTTCTTCAGCTCAACCGCAAGCCAATCCTGCGTAACCTCAGGATCATGCTGGGTGGAGATCAGCACGGTGTCCAGACGAACGGGCTTATCGTTATCGTCATACTCAATGGTTACCTGGGTCTTGCCGTCCGGGCGCAGGTGCGGCACTTCACCGGACTTGCGGACCTCGGTCAGACGGAAGGCGAGGCGATGTGCCAAATAGATCGGAAGCGGCATCAGCGTCGGAGTCTCGTCGGTGGCGTAGCCGAACATCACGCCCTGATCGCCGGCACCCTGTGCCTCGTAACGTTCTTCGCGGCTGGCGGCGGTCTCCTGATCGCCAGTCAGACGGGCAACGCCCTGGTTGATTTCGGCGCTTTGCTCGGTGATGGCCACCACAACGCCGCAGGAATCGGCGTCAAGGCCGACTTCGGAGGAGGTGTAGCCGATGTTGCGCAGGGTCTCGCGGACCTTGGACTGCACGTCGCAATATCCCTCAGACGTGACTTCGCCGAAGACCAGGAACACGCCGGTGGCGGCGGAGGTCTCCACGGCCACATGGCTGGACGAATCTTGGGCCAGCAAATCATCAAGAATGGCGTCGGAGATTTGATCGCAGACCTTGTCAGGGTGGCCTTCGGTCACGGATTCGGCGGAAATAAGCCGATGTTCTTCTGTCATATCATCCCTTTCTTCAGGACTTATCGCCCCGCGGGATGCGAGGCACAATGATACGGTGTCAATTTTTACTTGTCACTGTGGAAGCGGGCATAAATAAAGGCTCGTGCCAACCAGCGCGGTGGCGCGAGCCTTGCGTCTTATTCGCTCCCGATGTTGAGTTATAGCCGATTGCGATAACTCAGGCAAGCGTGTCGCTCAAAATCAGTTGTGAGAGAACTCTCACACCATCATTCGGCGACGAACTGTCCAAACAATCCAAACGAATTGTCGGAATCGATCAGTTGCCCTCGTTGGCGTCGTCCTCGCCCAAGGTCTCCTCAAGCAGGCCCTCGTCGATTTCGCGGAAGGCGATGGACAGGGGCTTCTCATTGTTCTGGTATTCGACCAGCGGGCCGATGTTCTGCAGCAGGCCCTCGTTGAGCTGCGTGAAGTAGGAGTTGATCTGGCGTGCGCGCTTGGCGGCGAAAATGGCCAGCGCGTACTTGGAATCGGCGTGCTTCATCAGGTCGTCGATCGGCGGGTTCGCAAGACCGTCGGGTGTCGGGTCAGTACCAAAAGCCATTGTTCTTATCTCCAGACATTGGAAAATCTATCTCAACCGAAGCAAGTGTAGCCGTTTGGGGGGACTTCTGTCAGCCCTATACCGGACTCTCGCCAGAGGAATGTATTCCAAAAAAAACTGTGAGAAACGTTACGTTTTTGAAAATTCCACTATTCGACTCTTGACAAATGGCGTGTCCCTCGCAAAGGCTTGAATAGAACCATGACTGAAATGCGATCTGCAAAAATTATGTCAGGGCGCGTCTTTGCAGGCGCCCGAGCCCTCTACCGTGCTGCGGGCGTCAGCGGAGACGACATGGGCAAGAAGCCCATCATCGCCATCGCCAACTCGTTCGATGAGTTCCTGCCCGGCCATGTCCACCTCAACAAGGTCGGCCGCATCGTTTCCGAGGCTATCAAGGAAGCCGGCGGCATTCCGCGCGAGTTCAACACGATGGCCGTGGATGACGGCATCGCCATGGGCCACACTGGCATGCTCTACTCCCTGCCTTCCCGCGACATCATCGCCGACACCGTCGAATATCAGTGCAACGCGCACTGCGCCGACGCCCTCATCTGCATCCCGAACTGCGACAAGGTCGTGCCGGGCATGCTGATGGCAGCCCTGCGCCTCAACATTCCGACCGTGTTCGTCTCCGGTGGCCCGATGGAGGCCGGCACCACGGTGCTCGCCGACGGCACAGTCAAGAGCACCGACCTTATCGACGTGATGTACGCCACCGCCGACGACAACGTCTCCGATGAGGAACTGCTCAATTACGAGAAGACCGTCTGCCCGACCTGCGGCTCCTGCGCCGGCATGTTCACCGCCAACTCGATGAACTGCCTGACCGAAGCACTCGGGCTCTCGCTCCCGAGCAACGGCACCGTCGTGGCCACGCATGTCAACCGCCGCCGCCTGTTCGAAGAGGCCGCAGCGCTGATCGTCCGCAATGCCGAACGCTATTACTTCGAGGGCGACGACTCGGTGCTCCCGCGCTCGGTGGCCACGAAGGCAGCCTTCGAGAATGCCATGTCGCTCGACATCGCCATGGGCGGCTCGACCAATACGGTGCTGCACCTGCTGGCCGTGGCCCACGAGGCCGGGGTGGATTTCACGATGCAGGATATCGACCGCCTTTCGCGCCGGGTGCCCGTACTGTGCAAGGTCGCCCCCAACTCGCATTACCATATCCAGGATGTCAACCGTGCGGGCGGCATCCTCTCGATCCTGGGCGAACTCGCCCGCGGCGGACTGCTCGACACCTCGGCCGGGAGGGTCGACGGGCGCACGCTCGGCCAGGCCATCGCGGCCTTCGACCTGCGGAGCGAAACAGCGAGCAGCGAAGCCAAACAGCGCTACCTGAGCGCCCCGGCCGGCCTTTACAGCCGGGAACTGGGCACACAACGGACTTATTACGACACACCGGACACCGACCGCACGGCAGGCTGCATCCGCGATCTGGAACACGCCTATTTCCGCGACGGCGGGCTGGCCGTACTGACGGGCAACATCGCCCGCCGGGGCTGCATCGTCAAGACGGCCGGCGTCGACGCGTCGCTGTTTGTCTTCCGTGGGCGCGCCCGCGTCTACGAATCGCAGGAGCAGGCCATCGGCGGCATCCTCGGCGGCGAGGTGCAGGCCGGCGACGTCGTTGTCATACGCTATGAAGGCCCCAAGGGCGGCCCCGGGATGCAGGAGATGCTCTACCCCACGTCGTACCTCAAATCCAGACACCTCGACAAAGCCTGCGCGCTGATTACCGACGGCCGCTTCTCGGGCGGAACGTCGGGGTTGTCGATCGGTCACGTCTCGCCCGAAGCGGCTTCGGGCGGGGAGATCGCCGTCATCCGCACGGGCGACGAGATCGAGATCGACATCCCGCGGCGCTCGATCCGCCTCATGGCCGGCGACGACGAAATCGCCGCGCGCATGGCTGCACAGCAGCATTTCCGCCCCGCGGCACGCGACCGCCGCATACCCGCGTCGCTAAGGGCCTATGCCAAGCTGGTCAGCTCGGCCGACAAAGGGGCCGTACGCATCGTCGAAGAAGAATAAAACCGGACAACACCATGAATACGAACACGACAACCAGAACCGAAGGACAACAGCCCGGCCCTTGTATCACAGGGTCGCAGGCCCTGCTCGAATCGTTCCTGCGCGAGGGTGTGGACACGCTTTTCGGGTATCCCGGAGGAGCCATCATCCCCGTTTACGATGCGCTTTTCGACTACCGCGACCGGCTGCGCCACATCCTTGTCCGCCATGAACAGGGCGCCGTACATGCCGCGCAGGGCTACGCCCGCGTCAGCGGCCGCGTAGGGGTTTGCCTGGTCACCTCGGGCCCGGGGGCGACGAACACCGTGACCGGACTGGCCGACGCGCTGATGGACTCCACGCCGCTGGTACTGGTGACCGGACAGGTGGGTTCGTCGCTGCTGGGCACCGACGCCTTCCAGGAAACCAACTTCGTGGGCATCACGCAGGCCGTAACCAAATGGAACTGCCAGGTCAAGCGTACCGAAGACATTCCCGGGGCGATTGCCAAGGCGTTCTATATCGCCCGTTCGGGGCGTCCGGGCCCCGTGGTGGTGGACATCACCAAGGACGCTCAGTGCGGGACGGCCCCGTTCCGCTACGAAAGACTGACCTCCATCCGCAGCTACGTCCCCGCACCCGCGCCCGCCGAGGAGTACATCGCCGAGGCGGTACGGCTGATCGATGCCGCACAACGGCCGCTGCTGATGGCGGGACAGGGCGTGATGCTCGGAAACGCCGAAGAAGAATTGCAGGCCTTCCTCGCAAAGAGCGGCATACCGGTCGCCTCGACCCTGCTGGGGCTGTCGGCCGTGCCGACCTCCTCGCCGCAGTATGTCGGCATGCTGGGCATGCACGGCAACTACGGCCCCAACATCCGCAACCAGGAGTGCGACCTGCTCATCGCCGTGGGGATGCGTTTCGACGACCGCGTGACGGGCAACCCCAAATGTTTCGGGGCGAATGCCAAGGTAATCCACCTGGAGATCGACCCCGCCGAGATCGACAAGATCGTACACGCCGACGTGGCCGTCATCGGCGACGTGAAACAGACGCTCCCGCTGCTCACCCAAAGGATCCGCCCAGCCGGGCACAAGGCCTGGATCGAAGGGTTCCGCGCCTGCGACAAAGTCGAATACGAGGCGGTCGTCCGCAAGGCGATCCGCCCGGAAGGCGGCCGCATCCGCATGGGCGAGGTCGTCGACACCGTAGCGCATGCCTACGACAACGACGCGGTGCTGGTGACCGACGTCGGGCAACAGCAGATGTTCGCAGCGCGCTATTTCGGGTTCCGCCGCAGCCGCAGCCTGGTAACTTCGGGCGGCCTGGGCACGATGGGCTTCGGGCTTCCAGCCGCCATCGGCGCCAAACTGGGCGCCCCCGACCGCGAGGTATGCCTCTTCGCGGGCGACGGCGGGCTGCAGATGACCATCCAAGAGCTGGGGACGATCTTCCAGTCGCAGGTCGCCGTAAAGATCGTATTGCTCAACAACTCCTATCTGGGCATGGTACGGCAGTGGCAGGAACTCTTCTACGACCGCCGCTACTCGTTCACCGAACTGGCGAACCCCGACTTCGGGCTGATCGCCCGCGGCAACGGCATCGCCTACCGCTGCGTGGAGCGGCGCGAAGAGCTGGCCGGGGCGGTGGCCGAGATGAAAGCCTGCAAAGGCGCCTACCTGTTGGAGGTGCGCGTCGAAAGCGAAGAAAACGTATTCCCGATGGTGCCGGCCGGCGCCCCCGTGTCGGCGATCCGGCTCGAATAAACCGAACGAGGTATGGAACAAGAGTATATCATCACCGTATTTTCGGAGAACAAGGTCGGGCTGCTGAGCCAGATCACGACGGTCTTCACGTGCCGCAATGTCAACATCGAAAGCCTGACGACTTCCGAGTCGGCGCTCGCGGGCATCCATAAATTCACGATCGTCGTCCGCACCGGCCCCGACCGGGTCGAGAAGCTCGCGCGGCAGATCGAGAAGAAGATCGACGTGCTCAAGGTCTTCGTCTACACCTCGGACGAAGTCGTGCAGCAGGAGATCGCCCTTTATAAAGTCACGCGCAGCCGCAACGTCGAGAAACTCGTACGCGAGCACAATGTCCGCATCCTGGAGATCGACGACGACTACATCGTCGTCGAAAAAACCGGCCATAAGGCCGAGACGCAGGCACTGTTCCGCCTGCTGCAACCCTTCGGCGTGCAACAGTTCGTGCGCAGCGGCACGGTGGCCATCATCAAATCGCGGCGCGAGCTGCTTAACGAATACCTCGAAGAACTCGAGAGGAACAGACAAAGAACGGATTCATTTTAACTTTTAAAACTCATACAACTATGGCACAGATCAATTTCGGCGGAGTAGAAGAGAAGGTCGTTACCCGCGAAGAGTTTCCCCTGGAAAAAGCACGCGAAGTCCTCAGGGACGAAACCATCGCCGTAATCGGCTACGGCGTACAGGGGCCGGGGCAGTCGCTCAACCTCAAGGACAACGGGTTCAACGTCATCGTCGGACAGCGCGAAGGCTCGAAAAGCTGGGACAAGGCCGTCGCCGACGGCTGGGTACCGGGCAAGACGCTCTTCGGGATCGAAGAGGCCGCCCGGCGCGCAACGATCATCCAGTACCTGCTCTCCGACGCCGGGCAGATCGCCGTATGGCCGACGATCGAGAAACACCTCGCGCCGGGCAAGGCGCTCTACTTCTCGCACGGCTTCGGCATCACCTACAAGGAGCGCACGGGCATCGTGCCGCCGGCCGACGTAGACGTGATCCTGGTCGCCCCGAAAGGCTCGGGGACTTCGCTGCGCCGCATGTTCATCGAGGGCCGCGGCCTGAATTCGAGCTACGCCGTATTCCAGGACGCCACGGGGCGCGCATTCGAACGCGTGGTGGCGCTGGGCATCGGCGTAGGTTCGGGCTACCTGTTCGAAACCGACTTCAAGCGGGAGGTTTACTCCGACCTGACGGGCGAGCGCGGCACACTGATGGGTGCCATCCAGGGTATTTTCGCGGCCCAGTACGACACGCTGCGCGCCCACGGGCACACCCCTTCGGAGGCTTTCAACGAAACGGTCGAGGAGCTGACCCAGTCGCTCATGCCGTTGGTGGCCGAAAACGGCATGGACTGGATGTACGCCAACTGCTCGACCACGGCACAACGCGGTGCGTTGGACTGGTGGAAACGCTTCCGCGATGCCACCAAACCCGTCTTCGAAGAGCTTTACGGCGAAGTGGCCGCCGGCAACGAGGCGCAGCGCTCGATCGACCTGAACAGCAAACCCGACTACCGCGAGAAACTCAACGAGGAGCTGCGCGAGATGCGTGAAAGCGAGATGTGGCAGACAGGCGCCGTGGTGCGCAAGCTCCGCCCGGAGAACAACTGATCCCCCGGAAGGCCTTGCAATTTTTCAGATTGTTTCGCGCTCCGGCGGGTCGTGTCCGCCGCCTCCGGCACCGCTTGTAAATCCGGCCTTCCCCGAGCCCCCGCCCCGGCGGGGACTTGAGAGGCGGCGACGCGGCGGGATTCCCGCAGCGGGACACAGGCCGCCGGCAATTAACAGTTTTGTAACGTAATATACAACAACAATCAATCTATGTGTGGTTTCGTAGGACTATTTGACATCCGCCGGAAATCGGATGCGCTGCGTGGGCAGGTACTGAAAATGTCGAAGCAGATACGGCACCGGGGCCCCGACTGGTCGGGTGTCTACTGCGGCGAGCGGGCGATCCTTTCGCACGAGCGGCTTTCGATCGTCGACCCCCAGTCGGGCGGTCAACCCCTGTTCAGCTGCGACGGGAAACAGGTGCTGGCCGTGAACGGCGAGATATACAACCATCAGGAGATCCGCGCCGAGCTGGCCGGCGAATACGATTTCCAGACAGGCTCGGACTGCGAGGTGATCCTGCCTCTCTACCGCAAACTGGGCGTCGGGCTGCTGGAAAAAATCAGCGGCATCTTCGCCTTCGCGCTGTACGACATCGAAAAGGACGAATACCTGATCGCCCGCGACCCGGTCGGCGTCATCCCGCTCTACATCGGCTGGGACAGCGACGAGCAATTCTACGTCGCATCGGAACAGAAAGCCCTCGAAGGGATATGCAGCACCATCCGGCCGTTCCTGCCCGGGCACTACTGGTCGAGCCGCGAGGGGAAAATGGTGCGCTGGTACAAGCGCGACTGGTTCGAGTACGACGCCGTGAAGGACAACGGCGCCGACATACAGGCGCTGCGCGAGGCGCTGGAATCGGCCGTCAAGCGGCAGCTCATGTCGGACGTACCCTACGGCGTACTGCTGTCGGGCGGCCTCGACTCGTCGATCATCTCGGCCGTCGCCAAGAAATACGCCGACCGGCGCGTCGAATCGAACGACCGCGACCGGGCCTGGTGGCCGCAGCTTCACTCGTTCGCCATCGGACTGAAAGGGGCGCCCGACCTGGCGGCGGCACGCAAGGTCGCCGACCATATCGGCACCGTACACCACGAAATCAACTACACCGTACAGGAGGGGCTGGATGCCGTGCGCGACGTGATCTATTATATCGAGACCTACGACGTGACGACCGTACGCGCCTCGACGCCGATGTACCTGCTGGCGCGCGTCATCAAGTCGATGGGCATCAAGATGGTGCTCTCGGGCGAGGGTGCCGACGAGGTTTTCGGCGGCTACCTCTATTTCCACAAGGCGCCCGACGCCCGTGCCTTCCACGAGGAGACCGTGCGCAAGATCAGTAAGCTGCACCTCTACGACTGCCTGCGCGCCAACAAGTCGCTCTCGGCATGGGGTGTCGAGGGGCGCGTGCCGTTCCTCGACAAAGAATTCCTCGACGTGGCGATGCGCATCAACCCGGCGGCGAAAATGGCCAAGGACGGGCATATCGAAAAATGGATCCTGCGCAAGGCGTTCGAGGACATGCTCCCCTCCGAGATCGTATGGCGTCAGAAAGAACAGTTCTCCGACGGCGTAGGCTACAACTGGATCGACACGCTCAAGCAACTGACCGCAGAGGCGGTCTCCGACCGCGAGATGGAACACGCTGCGGAGCGTTTCCCGATCAACCCGCCCCGCAACAAGGAGGAGTACTATTACCGTACGATCTTCGAGGAACACTTCCCGTCGCATACGGCAGCGCAGTGCGTACCGTCGGTACCGTCCGTAGCGTGCAGCACCGCCGAAGCGCTGGCCTGGGACAAGGCGTTCCGCGACATGAACGAACCGTCGGGGCGCGCCGTGCTGGGCGTGCACAACACCGACCTGACACACGACACCCACCGACCCGAAACCGACTGAACCCGGTAAGGCCCCTGCCGAAGCAGGGGCCTTCCTTTATCGGATCGGAATTCTTAAACGGCATCGCCCCGGCCACAGATACCTGTGACCGGAGCGATTTCTTGCGCCCTGAGTGGCCGGACAGCCCCGCGCCCGGCATCAGCGCCGCGGCTTCTTCGCGTCGGGTTTGCGGCGGGAGCGGCGGGCGGCAGGTGCCACGGGTTTTCGCGCAGGAACACGTTTTGCGGCGGGCTTCCCGTCCCCGGGGTCTGCCCCGGCTGCTTCGGAAACTTCCGCAGCCGGGATATTCCCTGCGGCAGGTGCGGGGACTGCGGGGGCAGCGCCCGCCGTCCGGCGCGGCTTCTTGCGCACCGACCAGCCGAAGTGGCCGATGGCCTCGCCCAGGGCGAAATATTCGCCGTGGGAGTAAACGATCGGGCAGGCGCGTTCGAGGCAGAAACGCCCCGTAACAGGGTCGATATAGGCGGCATCGACCTGCACGGCGACCACCTCGGCCAGGAACATGTCGTGCGAACCGAGGGGCATCACCTGCCGCACGCGGCACTCGATGCTTACGGGCGCCTCTTCTACGATCGGCGCCGCGACCTGCAAGGCCTTCCCGGGCGTGAGCCCCATTTCGCGGAATTTGTCATAGTCGCGCCCCGACCGCACCCCGCACCAGTCGGCGGCGCGGGCCAGGTCGCGGGTCGTGAGGTTGATGACGAACTCCCCCGTGCGGCGGATTATTTCGTAGGAGTGGCGTTCGGGGCGTACCGAAATGTAGCACATCGGCGGGTTGGTGCATACCGTGCCCGTCCACGCCACGGTCAGCAGGTTATACTCTTCGGGCGTCGCACCGCAGCTCACCAGCACGGCCGGCAGCGGATAGATCAGCGTCCCGGGTTTCCAGCTCTCCTTCATCGGCGGCGTCAGTTAGCCTTCGCAAAGAAATTGCGGAAGAATACGATCTGAAAGTCGATGGCATTGCCCCAATAGGCACCGGTATGCCCGCCGGGGCGTACATAGAAATCGTGCATGATGCCCCGGCGCAGCAACTCGTCGTGGAAATCGTTGTTTACCTCGAAGAAGAAATCGTCGTAGCCGCAGTCGAAGACGATCGCCAGGTCGCCGTTCCCGAGCTGCGAGATGAGGTTGATGGGCGTAGCCTCTTCCCAGGCTTCGGGATGCTCCGTAATCTCGCCCAGCAACTGCGGAATCTCCCAGTTCTGCGGGAAAGGACGTATGTCGAGCCCGCCGCTCGTGCTGCCTGCGGCACCGAACAGCCCCTTGTGCTTTATGGCGAGCGACATGGCCCCGAAACCGCCCATGCTCAGGCCCGTGATCGCGCGTCCCGAGCGGTCACGGACTACGGGATAACGCGCTTCGACGGCGGGCAGCAACTCGCGTATCATGAAGGTTTCGTAGAGGCTCTTCTCGCGCACCTTGCTGTCGAGGTACCAACTGTTCCCCACGCCGGGACAGATGAAGGCGATCCTCTCGCGGTCGGCGATTGCGGGCAGCGAAGGCTTGATCTTCAGCCATGCCGTCTCATCGCCCGAGTAGCCGTGCAGCAGGTAGACCACCGGACAGGGCTCAGCGGCGGATGCGCCCTCGGGCACGATCGCCACGACGGGTACGTCACGATCCATCGAGGGACTGTGCACGGCAAGCGTGTCGACCGTAGCCGCAGAAACGACCCGCACCGCCAGCAACAGCAAAAAAGTAAAAATAAAAATCCGTTTCATGGTATATGGGTTTAGTGAAGGCAAAAATACGAAAAAAACGTATCTTTGCCATATGCTAACGGAATTCATCCGATACCTCAGCGCCGAACGGCGTTACTCCCCGCTCACCGTCCGCAATTACAAACACGACGTCGGGCAGTTCCTGGCATGGCTGGATTTCGACGAGGCGCGCTCCGACCCGCGCAGCATCACCGCAGACCAGGTGCGCGAATGGATCATCCACCGCACGGAGGAAGGCAAGATCGGCGCGGCGTCGATGAACCGCGAAATCGCCTCGATCCGCACCCTCTTCCGGTGGCTGCTCCGCACGGGAGCCATCGAAAAAGACATCTGCCGGACGATCCCCTCGCTCAAGACCTCGCGCCGCCTGCCGGCTTTCATCCCCGAGAGCCGCATGACGGCCATCGTCAGCGAATGCGAAGAGGCGGACGGGGATTTCGAAACGACACGCAACTCGCTCGTCATCCTGATGTTCTACGCCTGCGGCCTGCGCCTTGCCGAGCTGGTCGGCATCGACCGCGACGACTTCTCGGCCGACTACGCCTCGCTGCGGGTACGGGGCAAGGGAGACAAGCAGCGGATGGTACCGATCCTCGAATTCGTACGCGAAAAGATTTTAAGTTACCTCGACCTAATTGCGAGGCAAAATATTTGCAATTCTGCGGAAAAAGCACTATTTTTAACACACAAAGGAAAGCGCATATCGCGGAGCGTCGTTTACCGCATGGTACGGGCGGAACTGACCCGGGCAGGCGTACAGGGCAAGAAAAGCCCCCATGTGCTCCGCCATACGTTTGCGACGCACCTGCTGAACGGCGGAGCCGATATGCGCGAGATCCAGGAGCTTCTGGGACACGCTTCGTTACAGGCCACGCAGGTCTATACGCACAACAGCATCGCCAGGCTCCGGGAGATATACGCAAAGGCCCATCCCCGGGAAAAGGGAGGGAAGTGATTAACTTTTATAAACTGTAAGGCTATGAACGTACAGATTCAATCCGTGAAATTCGACGCCGACAAACGGCTGGTCGAATTCGTCGAGAACAAGATGGACAAACTCGACCGCTTCGCAGAGCGTTCGACGGGTGCCGAGGTCATTCTCAGACTCGATAAAGACTTTGAAAAGGGAAACAAGATAGCAACGGTCACACTCCATATGCCGGGCGAAGACCTGGTGGCATGCCACCAGTCCAGATCGTTCGAAGAATCGGTGGACGAGGCGATCGACGCCATCAAGCGCCAGCTGGACAAATTCAAAGGCAAACTGGAAAAGTAACCCCACCAACCAACCAATAACCTAAAACGAAGCCGCAGCCGCCCCTCATGAGGCGGCTGCGGTAATTTTCAGCCCGGCAGTTTGCGGCGGGCGCACTCCGGCTGACGGGTTCCTGCTGACGATTTCCGCCCGGCGGCATGCCGTCCTGCACTTTCTGCCGGCTTGTCTTAGAGAGCCTCCGGCCCGGCTGTTCATCAGCGGCAACAAACCGCCGACTCTCCCAAATGCCCGCCCGGCAATTTCCGACCGGCGGCTTCCTGCTGCGGCAATTTGCCCACCCCGGCCGACTGTCCTGCACCGCAATTCCGCCCCCCACACACACAAGACTGCAAACGGACGGCACCGGAAACAGGAAACAGGAAACGGCCGCACTTGCGTGCGGCCGTTCGGAAGCCTTGTAGTGGATAGGGGATTCGAACCCCTATGTCGTGCGTGAGAGGCACGTATCCTAACCCTTAGATGAATCCACCGTGTCGGTTTTGTGGTGCAAAGATAACGCCTTCTTTGAAAACTGCAAAATTTTCCTGCAAAAACTATGATTTTTTTTCATAATGCACACAGCTACACGCATTTTAGCTATCTTTACACGAAATACAACACGTCCCGACAAATGAAACGCATCAAAACAGCAATCCTGCTCGCAACAGCAGCGGTGGCAGTCACGGCCTGCAACAGGAAGCCCGTCGTTCCGGAATTCGGCATGTTGCCGATCGACACGCTGCTCGGCACACAAGACAACGGCTGCAACATAGAATACCGCTTTGCCACGATCGGCAATGCCGGAAAATCGGCGGCACTGGAGGCCATCGAAAAAGCGAATATCGAATATTTCTTCGAGTTGGAGGAGTTCGCCGGTACGGCACGCCAGGCCGCGGACTCGGCCATCCTGCAGGTCGCCGCGGACATCGTACTGCCCGAAGGGATGTCACAGGGCATGGGCGCCTACGAAATCTCCGTCGAAAGCGAAGGCTCCGTACAGGACACGCTCGTTACCTACTCGATCTCCCGGTGGAGTTTCACGGGCGGGGCGCACGGCATGTACGGCATCGAATACCATACCTATTCGATCACAGACGGATACGAACTCTCGCTGGCAGACCTGTTCACGGCCCCGCAATTGCTCGGCATGGAGAAACTGCTCCGCGAGAAACTCTACGCCCAATACGGGACGGACAACGACGAAGGGCTGGCCGAACAGGGCTTCTTCCCGGAATACATCGCCCTGACGGAAAATTTCCAGATCACTCCCGAAGGCATCACCTTCTATTACAACCCCTACGCGATCGGATGCTATGCACTCGGGGCCGTCGAAGTGGCGATAGGCCGCGAGGAGCTGGAGCAGTTCTGACATCCGGGCGGGACGCCGCCCCGGCGTATCCGGGCTCACGCCCCTACATTCCCGGAACCCGCACCCCGGGACAATAAAAAAAGGCCGGAGTCTCACGACTCAGACCTTTTTCTTTTGTCGGGGAACCACCCCCTTCAAAAATGAGGTACAATCGGAGGTATTCGACTTTCGGACGAGCACCGCCCTTCGAGTCTTAGTAACGGATTGCCGCTACAACCTGCCGATTTCCTCAACCAACCTAAAACTACTAACCTAAATGAACCTTA
>OKSA01000329.1_pt1 | contig 45989 bp, 39 predicted proteins | sample 1601181 | NCBI WGS metagenome assembly OKSA01 (sample SAMEA3541538, study PRJEB24748) | human gut metagenome | biome: human gut; feature: human-associated habitat; material: faeces | place: China | collected 2012
GCATCTTAAACACAGCGACTATAGAGCAGATGGGATATATCATTTTTTCTTTTTTCGTCTATACGAAATCTACAGATTAGAACTTATTCACTTAATCTGTCTTCGCGGATTTTGTTCAGTCTCTTCATTACATCGTTTTCTCCTGTTCCGAAGTACTTATGTAATGTTTCGTATTCTTGATACAGTTTATCATAAACTGCTACGTTGTCCGGATTTGGTTTGTATACTTCATCGCGGACTTTTCCAAGTTTTTCAGCGGCTTCGTTTGCATTTTTAAAGCCTGTAATGCGTTCAGGAGCAGCAGCGATACCAAGGATTGCAGCACCGAGAGCGCTTGCCTGATCTGTTCCGGAAATGCGGATTTCTTTGTTACATACATCTGCATAAACCTGAACAAGCATCTTGTTTTTAGCTGGAATACCGCCACTTAATACAAGTGCGTTTACCGGAACGCCTGCATTTTCAAACTGTTCGATGATCATACGGGTACCGTAAGCAGTTGCTTCGATTAAAGAAAGGTAAATTTCCTCTGGTTTTGTAAGGAGGTTCATACCCATGATCAGACCATTTAAGTTAAAGTCCATTAATGGGGAACGAACACCGTTGAACCAGTCGAGTGCTAATAATCCACTCTGTCCGGCCTTGTAACCAGATAATTTCTCTGTGAGAAGCTGATGGATGGAGATGCCACGGGAGCGGGCTTCCTGCTCATAGCTTTCCGGTACGCAGTTATCTGTGAACCAGGCGAAATGATCGCCTACACAGCACTGTCCAGCTTCATATCCGAAGTAGCCTGGCATGATACCATCTTTTACAAGTCCACCAACACCGGCGATTCCTGCTTCTGTTTCAGAAAGCATCATATGACAGGAAGAGGTTCCTACGATAATCATCATTGTACCAGGCTTTCCAATTCCGCATCCAGGAAGAGAAGAGTGTGCATCAATGATACCTGTTCCAACAGGGGTACCAGCTAAAAGCCCAAGTTCTCTTGCCATAGAATCTGTTAAATATCCAGCAGTTTCTCCAATAGATTTGATCGGAGCATCCAGTTTTTCTTCAACGATATTTTCCATAGCAGGATCAAGTGCCTTAAAGAAGTCCTTTGTTGGGTAGCCGCTATCGTGACGATAGAAGGCTTTGTATCCTGCACCGCAGGCACTTCTTGTTTCTTCGCCAGTCATCTGCCAGATGATCCAGTCGAGCGCTTCCATAAAGCGGTCAGCTTCTTTATAAACATCTGGAGCATGATGTAATGTTTCTAAGATTTTAGGAATCATCCATTCGCTGGATACTTTTCCGCCGTAAAGTGGAAGCCACTTTTCACCGCGTTCTTTTGCAATGCGGTCAATCTGAAGTGCCTCTTCTTCTGCACCATGATGTTTCCACAGTTTTACATAGGCATGAGGATTTCTTGCAAATTTTTCAAGGTGGCAAAGTGGTGTACGGTCAGACTTTACAGGAATAACAGTAGAGGAGGTAAAGTCAACGCCAATACCGATTACTTCTTCCGGAAGCACTTTTTTCTCAGTGAGGACATTACGAATCGTAAGAATTAAGCCTTCTACATAGTCTTGCGGTTCCTGTAAAGCCCAGCCGGAAGGAAGTCTTTCTCCTGTTGGAAGATGTTCCTCCATAACCCCATGTGGATATTCATAAACACTTGTTGCAGCTTCCTCTCCAGTTTCAATGTTTACAAGTAATGCACGTACGGAAAGTGTTCCGTAGTCTACCCCAATTGCATATTTACTCATTTTGTACATTCTCCCTTCGTGTTGTTTTATTTTATATTTTTTATAATATCAGAGTAAAAAGTTATTTACAATAGTAAATGATTTTTATGTCGGATTTAATTGGTCAGTAAAAATTAATGTAGATTTGCTATTGTTTTTGCATAACTTTCTGATAATCCGGTATCCCACAGAATCTGTAATAAAGTAAAGCGGTTTCTTACTTCTTTTGCAAGTAAAATCGCATCTTCTACAAGCTGAGGAGATATGCCAATTTGTGCAGGTTTCGTCGGTGCTCCAAGGCAGGAAAGTAAAGATTCCATTTCTGCGGAAGAAGGAAGGCTTTCTCGTATTGTCTGCACGATTTCTGACCATTTTTCCTCAAGGATAGTAAGACGTTTATTTCTTTCGGAAAGATTATTTTTCTGTGTTTTTTCTTCTAAAGCAATGATGCCAGGGGCTGCATCCTGATAGCAATCGTTGACTTTTTTCTCCCATGCGGCATAGTCAAAGGAACGTTCTTTTAAAGAAGTAAAGTCAAAATGTTCCTGTTCAAGCATTTCATACATTTTTGTAACAATAATCATGCCAATACCAACTTTGATGCCATGTAAGACGGGTTTTTTGCCTTCTGCCTGAAATTTCATTTCCCAATAGTGGGAAAGGTGATGCTCACTTCCGGAAGCCGGACGGGAATTACCGACAAAACTCATAGCGATTCCGCTTAACACAAGAGCTTCGGTAACTGCCTTTATTGCTTCTGGATTACGGTCTTTGATTCTTGTGCTTTCTTCCACAACGATTTCAACGGCTTCTTTTACCATATCTGCAATGGTCTTGCAGTAGTATTCCCCAGTGATAATATGCGCCATTTTCCAATCTAAGAGGCAGGTGTATTTTCCGAGGATATCTCCAAGACCGGCAGTAATCATCTCCATTGGAGCCGCAGCGAGAATATCGGTATCTCCGATCACAGCCAGAGGGACGTGCGCCTGATACGTTGTTTTTACATAATCGGTAATAAGGGCGGCTCCAATGGATACAAAGCCATCCATGGAAGGTGCAGTAGCAAAAACCATATAATCAAGACCAAGCTGAAAACTGGAAAATTTGCATAGATCATTCAGAGTTCCAGAGCCAATTGCGATGATAATATCACAGTCTCTTGGAAATGCCATCATTAAAGAACCGAGCGTTTTTTCGTCAGGAACAAGTTCCTTGTCCTTGAAAATATATTTTTTATAGGAAATGCCAGAATCCTCTAATTCTTTTGTAACTTGTGTGCCAGCGGCATCCCATGTATTTACGTCAGCAACAAGGAAAGGATTTTTATATCCAAGTGTTTCGATATGCTTTGGAAGGCGGGCTACGGCATTTTTGTCAATGTCTACAATTTTAAGATTTGTTTTATGTTCTTCTCCACAAGTGCAATTCATGTTGTGTCCTAAGTAGTCGTTCAGATTAAGTTTCTTTGCCATGATAAATACCTCCATAGTTATTGATGTACTCTTGGAGTCTTTCTTGCACTTGCTTTTGTGGCTGATTTTCCTCCAGTCGCACCCGAATTTCATCAACGTACGCCTCAAAAATTTGGGCACAACTGACAAAAAATCTTCTCACAAAATCAAGCACAAAAAGATTCCGAGAGTACATTTGCTGTAAATGGGGGGTATTTTGTTAACTGTAAAGTAAAAAGTTGCCATCGCATTTGCGAGGCAGTCTTACTTTTAGAGACAGATAACAACTTTTTACAAGGGAAAGTACAAGAATTTCCATTATTATACTAGAATGAGAATATAACGGCGAAATGTAATAAGAACTTCAAAATAACAGTTTGCACACCGCCTAACATTTTAAAAAAAACTTTCCATTTTTTACTTGACAAATGAATCGCCCTATGATATACTACAGTCATCACAAAAACATTGCACAGGCAGCAGGTCATTAAAAAGTAAAATAATAAGAAGTAGACACTGCGCCAGAGAGGAGAGTACGTTATGCAGAGTACTGGAATAGTAAGAAAGCTTGATTCATTAGGAAGAATTACATTACCAATGGAACTTCGTAAAAGTTTCGACATCGGTGAGAGAGAACCTTTAGAAATCTTCACAGAAGAAGATAAGATCATCATTAAGAAGTATAACCCTAGTGATATCTTTACAGGACAGTGTGAAGACCTCATTGAATATAGAGGTAAGAAGGTATCAAGAGATTCTATCCGCGAGCTTGCCAGAATCGCCGGATATAAGCTGACAGAAGAGTAATCTTCACGAGGACAGCTTACATCTACTGTAAGTTTTTTGTGTATACGAAAGATAAAGTGCCGTAAGCTAATCTAAAGAACCAGTATAGTAGGGCATTGAATCAAAAGAAGCCCCCTTCTTTGTGAAAGCAGAGAAGGGGGCTTCTTTCAGTAATTTTGACCAACTAAAATCCATGTTAATACTTTTGTTATACATTCTTATCCTGCCTGTAACCAAAGATAATACTTCTGTTATGGCAGTTTTCCTGTAAAAATATTAAAATAAAAGCATAGGAAATGCAAAGACATTCCTTACTATATCAGGAAGACGAGGAGGGATTCCCTATGAAGAAGAGATTAAGTACAATTTTAGCAGTAATGTTTATGGCAGTAATACTCATTCCATTTACACCGGTACAGGCAGCAGCTACAGACGTAACCGGTAAGATGGCAGGGAATCGTGAGATTAAGAACATTAGCAAGATGATGACCGCATATACGACAGCGATGAACTTAAGCGAACAGTCCACCACCAGACCGGTAAAGATGAAGCTTAACGATAATGCCAAGTTATCTATCGCCGTATTTGTAAGATATAATTATAAAGGAGACTACAGCTACACAGCAAAGGAACTTCGTTCCGAGACAAAGAAGCTTTTTGGTAAGAGCGCTTCCGTTAATAACATCAGGAACAAGAAGAATAAGAATCATGCGATGCTAGTATGCAGCTCCAACAGCAAGTTCTACAAGGATCCGTATATGTACTGTGGCGGAGACTTCGGAGATGTGATTCCAGATTACAAGATCACAAAGGTAACCCGTACCGGTAAGAATACTTACACCGTAACAACACAGAACCGTTTAGGATGCTACGGAGAGAAGGGCAGAACGAACATTGGTACAACAACACTGAAGCTGAAGAAGACAGCAGCAGGATATGTTGTAAAAGGAGTTTGCTATCAGTATAACGGGAAGTAATAAACCCTATTAAGTAAAATGAGAAATAGAACCTTATAAAATAAAGGAGACATATCAAAGCAGTTTAACAGCTGTCAGCTATGTCTTCTTTTTTTGTTCTTTTTAAGAAAAATTCGGTCTCGCTATATACTAAAGAATGAGTTTTAAGTGAAAAATTGGTGGAAAATCAAGAATGCAGTTCGACTTTACTAAAAATAGACAAATTATAATAAAAAAATTGTTACATTTTATTATACTCCTAAAAAGAAATCTATGCTATAATTTACTCATTGTGAGTGTACTTTTCTCTTTTAATACATAATTACCGAGAAAAGATACAAAAATGTATGAAAAAATGGACTATCAATAGAGAAAGATTAGGATTTCGCGGGGATTAAAACTCTATATCTTCCTCTGATAATCGATAGATAATTAGTAAACATAAGAAACTAGATTGGGGAACAGTATGTACAAGAAGAGCGCACAGGGCTGGTTGAAGCACCTGGATTTTATAATTTTAGACGTGATATGTCTGTGGATTTCTTTTACGCTGGCGTTTGGAATACGCCACAGAAACCTGGAGATACTCACGAATTCTTTATACCGTGATATGATATGGAGCATCGCACTCCTGGACATCGTGGTTATCTTTTTTTTCGATTCATATAAGAATGTTTTAAAGCGAGGCTTTTATCAAGAATTTACCATGACATTAAAACATGATATTTTGCTAACACTGAGTTCAGTGTTTTATTTATTCTTATTTAAAGAAGCAGATGATTATTCCAGACTCGTTATAGTATATACAGGGCTTATTTATCTGATCATCAGTTATGTGGTTCGTAATCTGTGGAAGGCCATTCTACATAAATGTCTTGTGGAGATTGGAAGTCGTTCCCTTTTAATCGTCACATCTTCCCAGAATGTAAATGATGTGATTGATAACATTAAGAATAAGAATTATGCAGATTATTTTGTAAAAGGAGTATGTATCCTTGATAAAAAAGCAAAAGGCAGTATAATAGACGGTGTGCCTGTTGTGGCAAATGAGGATGATATCATAGAATATGTTTGCCGTGAATGGGTAGATGAAGTATTTGTCAATATCTCAGAAAGTGAACCATATCCTTCAGAACTTCTTAACAAGTTCACAGAAATGGGAGTGGTCGTTCATATGAAGCTTGCCAAATCGCAAAACCTTCTCGGGAAGAAGCAGTTTGTTGAGAAGCTTGGAACTTACACCGTTCTCACTACCAGTATGAACAATATTACTCACAGGCAGCTTATAGTGAAACGAGGCTTAGACATCGCAGGAGGACTCCTGGGGTGTCTGTTTACGGCTATTCTGTTCATCTTTATCGGACCAGCCATCTACCTGCAGTCTCCCGGACCTATCTTTTTCAAACAAACGAGAGTAGGAAAGAACGGGAAAAAGTTCCAGATGTACAAGTTCCGGAGCATGTATATGGATGCAGAAGAACGGAAAGCCGAACTTATGGCAGAGAATCGTGTCCAGGACGGCATGATGTTCAAACTTGACTTTGACCCTCGTATTATTGGGAGCAAAAAGCTTCCGGACGGAACGGTCAAGAAAGGAATCGGGAACTTTATAAGAGACTGGAGTATAGATGAATTCCCACAGTTTTTTAACATCTTAAAGGGAGATATGTCGCTGGTAGGTACTCGCCCACCAACTGTAGATGAGTGGGAGAAATACGAGCTCCATCATCGTGCTCGTCTCGCAGCGAAACCAGGTCTTACCGGAATGTGGCAGGTCAGCGGGCGAAGTAACATTACGGACTTTGAAGAAGTCGTGGAACTGGATAGAGAGTACATAAGCCACTGGAGCATGGGACTGGACTTTAGAATCCTACTGAAAACAATACAGGTAGTGTTTAAAAAAGAAGGGTCGATGTGAGGGAAATGGTGCTTTCAGTTTCAACGAATGTTGGCCCGAAATACCGGAGCAACGTAGCATAGTCAAAAAAGACTCGATTTTCACACTCAGCATACCGAAGATTCGTTGCAAAACGCCCTGATATATGAGGTGAAAATGGGGGATATTTACACAGTTTGCCGGTGGATGAGGAACACATTTGAGAGGAATAACGCGGATGTGGGTGGAATGAGAAAAATGGTGGCGCAGATGATAAAAACATCAAAAATCCATGAGCTTATCACCTGCTCTGCTAAGGCTTTATTGAGTGCACTATCGCTGGTAAATATGAGGGCTACTTTGCTGCGGTTTGTTGAGTCATGAAAAAATCGGAAAAAATGGCGTTTTCTACTTCGCAACTTTTCTGTTGAGTAGACCTGTCGTGGGGATGATAGGTATATAAGGAGGGGTGTCGAGGGTGGAAAATCTGCATGATTTGTTCAAGGTGACGCTGGAGATATGGTTGAAAGTGGATAATATATACAGTTTCAACAACATATACGCGCCTACGCCCTTTGAGTGTATAAACCGACACTTCGCAAAAATGTGGGGTATGAGCATGGACGGGGTTCTACAGTATAAAACAACACTTCGATGATTGCAAAAGCAAGACAGGTGTACTCGATAAACCGGAGAAAAGTAGAAATATGATTGCTGCGCTGAAAGGGTATGACAGTAAGGAAAAACACTTAGGCGTGTGTGGGCATCACACTTTATAAATTGGTTTTGCCGTACATAACGATTGCGGAAAAGATGAGGATTATTTGAGGGATGATGAAGAGAAAAATCAGAATACTGCATGTAGCGCAAGCTGCTGGCGGCGTGGATCGCTACATCCGAATGCTTCTCAAGTATTTGGACAAAGAGAAGTTTGAGAATATATTGGTTTGCTCACAGGATTTCCATGAAGAAGACTACAGAGATTTGGTGGATTCATTTGAACAGGTAGAGATGACCAGAGCCATTGGAAGTAGCGACTTAAAGGCGATTAAAGGGGTTAGAGCACTGATAAAAAAATATAACCCCGATATTGTATATGCTCATTCTAGCAAAGCCGGAGCAATCACTCGCGTTGCAGATATTGGTCTGAAGAATCACTGTGTATACAACCCACATGGGTGGGCATTTAATATGCGATGCGCTGCAAAGAAAAAGGCAATGTACACGTCTATTGAAAGGATAGCTGCACCGTTCTGTGACAAAATCATCTGCATTTCAGATGCGGAGAAACAGTCAGCACTGGATAAGAAAATTTGCAGAGAAGACAAGCTGCAAGTCATTTTTAACGGTGTAGATATCGAGACCTATGAAAATGGAGTGCATGGTGCAGTTAAAAGGAGAGACCTGAACATTCCAGAAGACGCATTTGTTGTTGGCATGGTAGGACGAATAAGCTCACAGAAAGCACCAGATGTCTTTGTTAAGATGGCAAAGCAAGTGAAAGATGAGGTTCCAAATGCACACTTCATTATCGTCGGCAATGGAAATCAGGAAGACGAAATCAGAAAGTATGCAGGGGACAATGGCTTCTCGGATAACTTACATATTACAGGCTGGGTTGATAACCCGATGAGCTATGTGGAAATATTTGACGTTGCATGCTTGCTGAGTCGCTGGGAGGGCTTTGGGTTAGCACTGCCAGAATATATGATGGCGAGCAAACCAATTGTGGCAAGCAGGGTGGATGCCATTCCGAATATAATCAAGGATGGAGAAAATGGTCTGCTTGTAGAAGTTGATGATGATATTGGAGCAAGTAAGGCTGTGCTACGAATCCTTCGAGAAGATGGATTGAGAAAGAAGATAGTAGCACAAGGTCTGGAAGATGTGCATAACAGGTTTAATGCCCGAAGAGTTTCAGAGGAACATAGCAAATTATTCAATAAGGAAATGGATTAAAATAATGAAAATAGCGATATTGACATGGCTGTATAACGGGAATTATGGAACTCTCCTACAGGCCTATGCATTACAGGGTTTTTTAAAGAGAGAAGGATATGACGTTAGCAATATTAATTATAAACCTTCTGCGATAGAAAAAGCGAAGAATCTAATCAAATGTCATAATTCGTTTTCTTTGTTTAAGGAAAAGTTTGATGGATATTTGAGTAAAAAACAGGGACAACCAGAATTGTTATGCCAAAGGAATAAAGCCTTTGAACAGTTTCTGAGCAAAAATTTTAATCTAACCAAAGAATACTCAAAGCCAAATGAATTGTCGGAATTATCAGGAAAATATGATGCTTATATATGTGGATCGGATCAAATTTGGTCACCAATGCTTCTAAATCCAGTTTACTATTTCAACTTTTTGTCTGAGAATGAACGCAGATATGCGTATGCCTGTAGTTTTGGTGTCAGTGAAATTCCTAGTAAAAAAATGAAAATTATTCGGGAGTATCTGGAAAAATTTGTTGAGATTTCTGTCCGTGAAAAGACAGGTGTAAAAATCGTAAAAACATTGACAGGAAAAAATGTGCCTATGAATGTGGATCCAACGCTTCTGTTAGAACATGAGGAATGGAATGAGCTTGCTGTTAATCCTCGCATAAATGGACGATATGTTTTTGCTTATTTTCTATCAAACAGGGAATCTTATGAAGAAATCGCAAAGAAAGTTGCTCAGAAATATAATTGTGAACTCGTTTTGATTCCAACGCAAAAAGAACACTATAAATTTGACGGCACAATCATTCAGAATGCTGGTCCATGTGAATGGCTTGGACTGGTTAAAGATTCATGTGCAGTAGTTACTGATTCTTTTCATGGCAGCATTTTTTCACTTGTTTTCAAAAAGGATTTTTATGTAACGAAAAGATTCGATGATACGAGTGCTAAATCTCAAAATTCCAGAATTTACACTTTACTGGAAACATATGGGTGTGAAGATTGTATGGTGTCTGAAATTCAGGATGTTGATAAAAAGCATGATTTTAACTGGGAAGCCTTGCACAGGAGAATGAAAATAAATGCATCTGCGTCTAGAGAGTGGTTAAATACATGCTTAAAAGGTGTAAGTAATGAAGAGTAGTTTAGAAAATATAAGTGAAGAATCCTGCAATGGTTGTGGTGCTTGTTATCAGAAGTGTCCAAAACAATGTATTCGGATGGTCGAAAATGATCGAGGCTTTTTGATTCCTCAGATTGGTGACGGGTGTGTGTCATGCGGTCTGTGTGTAGCCGTATGTCCAGAAAAAAAGAACTCTTACTCTCAAAATGAAGCAATCGAAGTTTGGGCAGCGGCAGATATAAAAAAAGAAAATTTGAAAGAAAGTACATCAGGTGGTGTGTTTGCGCTTCTAGCAGAACAAATCCTATCTCAAAATGGTGTTGTATTTGGTTGTGCATGGAATGAGGATTTCCATATAAAACATATTAAAGTAACTCAGAAGGATGCTCTGCTCAGCATTCAAAAATCAAAATATATTCAATCTAACACAGCAGATACATTCAAAGAGGTACAAGATTTGTTGAAGAATAAAGTACCCGTTTTATATAGTGGAACAGGATGCCAAATAGCAGGACTCCAATCTTATTTAGGAAAGGAGTTTAATTGTTTATATACTGTAGAAGTGGCATGCCACGGTGTTCCCGCCCCTGGATTGTTTATAAGATATATTGATTGGCTCGAAAATAAATATAATACTAAAATCGCAAATTATACATTCAGAAATAAAGTGAAACATAAAAAAGGAGAGCATTATACTTTTATATTTGAAGATATAATTGGAAGAAAGTTTTATAGGTATTCCAATCAAGATCCGTTTTATGCCGCTTTTTTGAAAGGAAAAACGTTAAGAGATACTTGCTATCACTGCAAATATAAAGGAACTGGTCATACAGGAGATATCCTGCTGTGCGATTTTTGGGGAATTGAAAAAGCGCATCCTGATTTTGATGCGAAGTATGGTGCATCTGCTGTTTTGATATATAGTGATAAAGGTAAGCATTTATTCAAAGATATTCCAGACACGGTAATTCGAAAGAAAAAATCTCAATATGAAACCGTTGTTGCGTGTAATTCCAGTATTATTAAAAGTACAGATACTAACTGTAAGATGAAATATAGCTTGAATGAGGGTAATCTTGTTGAAAGGATGATTCCTCGAAAATCTATAAAGAACGTTATTAAAAATCATATTCCGGAATTGCTGAAATATCGTATCATAAAAAAACTGTAGAACAATGGGAGAAAATATGAAAAAAACAATTGTAATGGTTTATGATAAGGCAGTCATCAGCGGAGGTGCTGCAAAAATTGCTATCCAAAGCGCGGTTGAATTGGCAAAGAATCCAGATAATAATGTGATTTATTTTGCCGCAAATGCAGAAGTTGATGAATGCCTGCAATCTAATGATGCTATCAAGGTGGTTTGCATAGATACACCACACATTGCTAATAATAAAAATAAAATTAAAGCATGCCTGTATGGAATTTGGAACGGACAGGCAAAAACAGAATTTGCAAAATTGTTATCAGATTTAGATCCAAAGCATACGGTTATTCATATCCATGGGTGGAGTAAAGCTTTATCAGTATCTGTTGTTGCTGTTGCTCAGAATATGCATTTTCCGGTTCTCATTACCTTACATGACTACTTTGCGGTATGTCCAAATGGAGGCTTTTTTAATTATCAGAAGAAAGAGCTTTGTCATTTAAAGCCAATGAGTTGGAAATGTATATCCTGTAATTGTGACAAACGATCCTATTTTCAAAAAATCTGGCGCTGTATGAGACAGATAGTTCAAAACCGATATGTAAAAAATGCTAAAGACATTCATTTTGCATATATCTCTAATAGAATTTTAACTTTGTCACAGCCATATTTGAAGTCGACAAAATTTCATTATTTGAGAAATCCCATCGACTTGTCAGATCAGATGGTAATGAATCATCATTGTAGCAATATTTATCTTTGTGCGGGAAGAGTATCAGAAGAAAAAGGTGTAGAAGATTTTTGTAAAGCTATTACAGAAGTACAGAAAAGTGTTGATATTCGGGGACAAGTCGTGGGAGTAGGTCCGTTGTTGGATACGTTAAAGCAAAAATATCCTAAAATTGAGTTTGTTGGTTGGGTTAATAGTACGCAGTTGACAAAATATTATCAGGCAGCTAGAACTTTGATATTCCCATCTATCTGTAATGAGGGATCGCCTTTGACCATCCCAGAAGCATTGTCAGCAGGGCTTCCATGTATTGTTACAGACTGCACTTCCGCTACGGAGACTATTACGGATGGCATAAATGGTTTAATTTATGATACAGGTGATGTAGAGGCTCTGAAACAAAAAATACAGATTTCATTGGAAGATACTGTTATAGATAAGTTCCAAAAAAATATAAGAGACTCTTTCAAATGTGCGGATTATAGTTATGCAACATATGTTGTTCAGGCTAATCGCTTGTATGATAGTATTCTTATGGAGGAGCAAGGAAGATGAAAAAGAAAATAAAGAAGTTTTTGCATAATTTCTATAAAGGAGCTTATGCAGTTGGTTACCGACATGTTAGTGATAAGGCTACACATTTTGATAATGCTGAGCCATTTGAAGTATTGGAACCAACATTACATCGTTGGTATGCGGATTCCTTTCCTTTTGTTGAAAATGGTCGGGAATATATTTTTGTAGAAATAATGGATGATGTTAACGGTGAAAAAGGAACAATCGGTGTAATTGACCTTCAGGATAATAAAGGATTTGTAGAAATCATTAATGAACCATTCCATATGTCATTTCCTAATACTTTTAAATTTAAAAATGATATTTATATGATGCCAGAAACCAGCGAAGCCAATCAGCTGCGACTTTATAAAGCAGTGGATTTTCCCTATAAATGGGAACTGCAGTCTGTTCTGTATGATGATATTGCGGTTGTGGATACCGTCTTTGTTAAGACAGAGGACAATATTATGTACGCTGTTGGGCAGAAACTTCCAGAAAAAAAGAATGTGTTGTTCAAAATTGATACAAATATATGGAAGGCAGAACTTGCTGTACTTAAGGGAAACTATGTAGATAAGCGACCGGCTGGTAATTTTATTCAATATGATAATGGAATCTATCATGCTTTGCAGGAATGCGGTAGAGTATATGGTGAATATTTACGTTTGTGCAAATTAGATTCTTTTGATGGCGAGACATTGCAGGAAAGAGAAATTGGTACTTATTCCGTCTCTGACATGACCATAAATAGTAAACGAAACTATCGGCGTGTACATACACTCAATAAAATGGGTAATCTTGAAGTAATTGATTTGTTATATTATCAAATCAATCCTACGATTTTGTTGGAGAAAGCGAAGCGTGTAATAAAGAAATAGGAGAGAGATAGAGGTTCATATATGAGTAAAGAAAAAGTTGGAATAATTACATACCATTTTGCCAGAAACTATGGAGCAGTTCTACAGTGTTATGCTCTCAGAAAATATTTGGAGAAAGTGGGTTACGATGCTACAGTACTGAATGCAATTTCAAGAGTTCAGGAGAAAAACAATTCTGTCTTTCATAAAAAAGATGGAATTAAGAATGTAATTGTGAATGTTATATTACTGCCATTTGTAAAGCAGAGGCTCAGGAAAGAAAAGGGGTTTGCAGATTTTGTAGAAAATTATATTCCACATACAGAAAAAGTTGTAAATGTAGAGCAGCTAAAGGCATTGGTGGACCGGGAACAGTATCAAGCCATTATCACCGGAAGTGATCAGGTGTGGAATCCGCATATCTATGATTTTGACGAGATGTTCTTTTTACCATTTGAGACAAAGGCAACAAAGATTGGTTATTCAGTAAGTATCGGAGAGTCATCTTTGGAGGATATTCGTGGATATTCTAAATATGCAAAGGATTTTCCGTATGTTGGTTTGAGAGAAAAGGGCGCGAAAGAAAAAGTAGAAGCAATTTGTGGGCACGGTGTTGTGGACACAGTTGATCCAGTCCTTTTACTGACAAGAGAAGATTGGGAAACATTTGTGGATAAAAGTAGTCCGCTTGCTAAAGAAAAATACCTGCTTTGCTATCTCATTGATAAGAAACCTATCAAGCGGAATATGGCAATTGCAGAGCAGATTGCAAAAGCGCGCGGACTAAAAATTAAGTATATTTGGATGCATTTGGAAAAAGAATCTTTCCGTGGCAATTTTGTCAATGATGCCAGTCCGGTGGAATTTTTGAATTATATGTATCATGCTTCAGCTGTTATGACAGACGGATATCATGGTACGGTTTTCTCTACAATTTTTAACAAGCCTATGTATTCCGTGATCAATAACAGGCAAAGCACGGATTCCAGAATTCGGGATTATCTGACCTTGATTGGCCTTGAGAGTAGAATTTTTTATGGTGATGCACCAGTTATTCCAAAAGAAGAGATTGATTACACAGAAGTAGACCTCAAAATTCGATCAGTTGCAGATGCATCAAAGGCGTTTCTTCAAAGTGCAATCGATAATGAGAGGGTAGTGAAATGAAAAAAGTTATCTATATAGTGAAATCCGAGTTACATATTTATCCCCCTTGCATTGCACAAATTCGTATGTTGAAGAAGAATGGTGTGGATGTCGAGGTGTGGTATGGCTCTTGTGCTAAGCAGCTGCTGGCAATTTTTGATGCAGAGGGTATTCCTTATGTTGATCTTCACGAACAACGTGGAAAACTGCCTGGAAAACTGGATAGACTCAATAACTGGCATCAGTTTGCTTCAGTAGTGAAGAAAAAAATGAAAACTATAAAGAATGCTTCACAAACGCTGTTTTGGTTTGGAACCGCAGAGACTGCAATGCCGATGGTGGGCAAGTTGAAGGGATATAATTATGCGCTGACATCCTTGGAACTCCTGGATGACAATAAGACTAAAAATAGGCTTTTTAGTATGCTCACAGGAGATGCAGAGTTCATTGTTTGTTGCGAGACAACGAGAGCTTTTATTATGAGAAACTGGTACGGTCTGAAGAAGTTACCTTATGTTATGCCGAATAAACCATACGATTTTCATGACGAAAGACGCAAGACCCCGTCTATTGAAGCAACCAAGAAAGCAATTGAACTGGTCCAGGATAAGAAATTTATTATTTATCAGGGAATCTTGAAAAGTCGAGATTATATGTTGGAGATGGCAAGGGCAATTCGTGATTCCGGTACTGGATATTACTTTGTATTGATGGGGCTGGACCCGGAAAATATTTTTACAGATATTAAAAAAGAATATGATAAAAGTATTTTTATTAAGAATATTCCTGCACCATATCATCTAGAAGTGACTAGCTATGCTACCATTGGTTTTGTTTTTTATGATGATCGGAATAGTTTGAACCGTGCATTTTGTGCTCCAAATAAGATTTATGAATACTCTGGTCTGCGCATTCCTGCAATCGGAAATGAAGTTCCTGGTCTGGTTAATACAATCGGAGCTGCTAAGGCTGGCGTTTGTGTACCTATGAAAAAAGATGCTTTGATGCGTGCGCTTCGTGATATTGAAGAACACTATGATTTGTATGCTAAAAACGCCTATGATTTTTATCAGGGAACAGATAATGAAGCATTGATGAAACGGATTATTAAAGAAAATGGCATTTTATGAGATATGTGAATTATATGATATAGAGGGAGGTAGATTATGTTTCCAGTCGTGGATTGGTTAATGATTTTGATTACAACGATTGTAACATATAAATCATATAAAAAACTTGTTTTTGATAGATACTGCTCTATATCATTTTATGTGGTATTTATTGTGTATATATTTTGTTGTGTCCCAATTATATTGAATTATCTAATTGGAATGCCCCAATACACCGTTGTATATTGGTATAAAGCTTTTATTGAACCTATGAATAACGTTGACGTTAGTGCCATTTATGATATCTATATAACATTTGCAATTTTTGCTTTGTATATGTATGGCACTAAAATGAATAGAAGATTGGTATTAAGAGCAACTGAATTAAACACAGCTTTGAAAAATGAAAATGAAAAGCCTTGGATTTATGTATTTGGGATTGCTTCGCCAGTATTTTATGTGCTGTTATCTGGTAATGCTAGTAAATTTTTAATTTACAGTTCTATGAACTTGAGAGGTGTAAGCGGACAGGACAATTTGATTCTAAATTCGCTGATTCTTGTTAGTTTGTTTTGCACATGTATTATGTTGTTCTCAGGAAGAATCACGGCAAAAAAGATGTACGTGGTAGCATTGATTACATTCATTCTTGCTTGGCTACAGGGAAAACGTTTTATTATTGCAGTCATGGGTGTCTTTTATCTCTTCTTTCTTACAAAGTCGGAGTTGGGAAAAAAAGGAAGAAAAAGACTCTTTTGGATTCTCCCGATTATGGGAATTACGTTGATTGCTTTCTCGGTCGTTTACTTAGCTGTAATTAAACCTCTTTCAAACATGACTTTTGATAGTGTGTACGACATGCTTCGAGTCGATTTTGGAAGAGATGATGTCATCAAGTATGTTATATATGAAGAATTTTTCAAGAAAAATCACATCTTGGATTATCCGGGACAAAGTTTTTTTTCAACGCTTTTCATTTTTATTCCGAGAATTATTTGGTCCAATAAACCATATAGTCACTATCAATATTTGACGTCATCTATCCTTAATCTTCCTATTTCAAAGCTGCCGGCTGGAACAACACCTTGTTGGTATGAAATGACATTGTGCAATTTTGGGTATTTAGGTTATCTGGTTGGTATATTTGGACTGATTTTCTTTTGCTATTTTGCAGACAATATGAAGCAAAACAAATCAAAATCTTTAGTTTTTATGTTCATTCTAGTTTTGCTGACACAGAATACAGATGTATATGTTGTCTATATTCTTTTTATTTTTATGTATTATCTAGAGCAGCATATAAAACATCCGAAAATAGTGTTTAGAATAGGCAGAAAATAGAAGGGAGAAAGAGAATGGAACTAGCAAGTAAAGATGCCTGTACTGGTTGCGGAAATTGTAGATTGGTATGCAAGAAAAAAGCTGTTACGTTCACACGAGATGCGCTGAATAATATTTACCCAGTGATTGACAGTGGTAAATGTGTAGGGTGTGGTTTGTGTCAAAAAGTATGTCCCGCGATTAATCAGGTGGAAAAAAATAGACCCAAAGCGTGTTATTCCTGTTATGCTTCAAATGAGGCAATTCGGAAATCTAGTGCTTCTGGTGGTGTTGCGCAAGCAATTTATAGATGGTGTTTGAAAAAAGATATCCCATTTGCGGGTGTATATTTTGATAACAAAGAATTAACGGCCAAGTATAAACTAGGATTTTCAGAAGGAGATATTCATCAATTTGTGAATTCGAAGTATACATTTTCTTTTATGGGAAATATTAGTGAGGATGTTATTGATATCTTAAAAAATGAGAAGCCACTTGTCTTTATTGGTTTGCCTTGTCAAGTAGCAGCAGTAAAAAAATATGCAGAAACAAATAAAGTCAAAACGGAGAACCTGTTTACAGTCGATATCATTTGCCATGGTGTGCCTTCTGATCTTTATATTAAAGAGCATGTTAAAAACATATGCAATGGGGCGGCTGAAATTAAAAGATTATCATTTAGAGATGAACGCTTCATGACATCCAAATTCGTATTTAGTGTGGATTATAATGGAAAGAACTATCATAAATACGTAGAAAGTAATGATAATTTCCAAATCGGATACCACAATGCAACAATTTACAGACCCAATTGCTATAGTTGCATGTATGCGGGTCCTAACAGATGTGGGGATTTAACAATTGGAGACTTTACTGGACTAGGTAGAGTGGCTTCTGTTGATGGAAATATTGCAGAAATGAAATACCAAGGGGTTTCTTGTGTACTTTGTAATTCAGAGAAGGGGCAGAAGGTTCTTGCACAGATAGGGGATGAAAAGTATCTTTCTATTGATTCAAGACCCATTGAAGAAGCACTGAAGTTTGAAAATCAGCTTGCGAGTCCTTCTATTCCATCTACATATCGTAATCGTTTTGCAGAGTTATATCCGGAAAAAGGTTTTGACAAGGCATGTAACGTTGTATTTAAAAAGGAAAAGTTGAAGAGACCAATTATTCATGCGGCGAAAATATGTATAAAGAAAGTATTGGGAAGGAGATAAATGGGTAAAATAAAAAAATTGTTGGGCACCAAACTCTTCCAAAATGGAATGTGGTTGTTCATTCTTCAGATTTTTAACACGGTTGTACCATTGCTGACATTGCCGTACATTACGAGAGTTTTGGGAACATCTAACTATGGTATTTTTTCATTATCTCTGAACTGGGTGACTTATTTTCAGGTTATTGTAGAATATGGTTTTGGTTTTACGGGAGCAAGAAAGGTATCTATCGAAGGAGATGATGATTTACAAAACTTATATAGTAGAATAATAAGCGCAAGACTTTTATTGTTGGCAGTTTCCTATTTGGGAATGAATGTCCTTGCTTATGTAACACAGGTTGGTGTGCAACAGTTTGTAAGTATGAATATTCTATTTCTTGTGATTATTGGCGTTGCATTCCAGTTAACCTGGCTTTTTCAAGGAAAACAGGACATGAAGCTGATTACCATAATCAATGCAGTGTCTCGCCTAATTTCAGTGATTTTGGTTGTCTTGGTTGTTAAAACGGAAGCTCATTTATATTTGTATTGTTTTTGCTATTCGGTGACATTTGTTTTTTCGGCTGTTTTAGGTTTGGCATTGTCAAGAAAAAAGTATGGATTGAAGGTAAGGCTTTGCAAGTTTAAGGAAGCTATTGATGAAATAAAAGATGGTTGGTATTTGTTTATTTCCCAGGCAATGTCTAAAATTTTTAGCAGTGTGGGAGTCACTGTTCTTGGTACAGTTGCTGTATCAAGCATTGTGGGAATTTATTCAGCAATATATAAGATTCCCTATATTATGATCTTGTTTTTCAGTCCAGTTAGTCAAGCACTTTATCCACACATCAGTGTGAAATTTTCGGAATCTTTCCAAAAGGGATGTAAAACGGTAAAGCAGGCAGCAATGTGTATTGTAGGTCTTTTTGCAATAGGTGGATTTCTGATTATTTTGTTGCGTGACTTTTTGATTTCTATTGCCTTTGGTGCAGCTTATACAGAGTATTCTAATATAATTATACCTTTGGTTATTTGGATGATATTGTCAATTACAAACAATTTTTTGGGAATTCAATTTCTTGTAGCAAGTGGGCATCAAAAAGAGTATAGCCAGGCATTCTCTTTGAGTGCGGTTGTCACAGTGCTCCTGAATGTTGCACTAGGCTTCGCTTTTGGAATCTATGGTGTTTCCAGCGCAGCTGCTATCGGTGAAGCAGGTTTGACGTTGATGCTAATGCTTAAAATAATAAAATTAAAATCCAAGGAAGAGGAGAACATATGAAAAAAGTAATGTTGGTCTTTGGCACAAGACCGGAAGCAATTAAAATGTGTCCGCTTGTAAATGAACTGAAAAAGCGAAAAGAATTACAGACAGTAGTTTGTGTGACGGGTCAGCATCGTCAAATGTTGGATATGGTATTGGAAGCGTTTTCTGTTACACCAGATTATGATTTGTCAATCATGAAGGATAAACAGACGTTGTTTGATGTGACGACAAATATCTTAAACCGCATTAAAGAAATACTAGAAAAGGAAAGACCGGATGTGGTGCTTGTTCATGGCGATACTTCTACAACGTTTGTGACTGCCCTCGCTTGTTTTTATCTTCAGATTCCGGTTGGTCATGTAGAAGCCGGATTGCGTACATATAATATTTACAGTCCCTATCCGGAGGAGTTCAATCGTCAGGCTGTTTCGATTATCAGTAAGTTTAACTTTGCTCCGACAGAGCTTTCAAAGCAGAATCTACTGAAAGAGGGTAAGAAACAGGAAAGCATTTATGTGACTGGAAATACAGCAATTGATGCCTTAAAGACTACAGTACGCGAAAATTATACTCATCCTGAATTGGAATGGGCAAAAGACAGTCGTCTTATTATGATAACAGCACATCGCCGCGAAAATCTTGGCGAGCCGATGCGTCATATGTTTAAAGCGATTCGGCGTGTGATGGATGAGCATCCGGATGTCAAGGCGATTTATCCTATTCATATGAATCCGGTCGTACGCGAAATTGCGAATGAATATTTGGGGAATGATGACCGCATCCATATCATCGAACCTTTAGATGTTTTGGATTTCCATAATTTCCTGAGCCGTAGTTATCTGATCCTGACAGATTCTGGCGGAATTCAGGAGGAAGCCCCTTCTCTTGGTAAGCCTGTTCTGGTTATGCGAGATACAACCGAGCGTCCAGAAGGTATTGCAGCAGGCACTTTAAAACTAGTAGGGACAGAAGAAGAAACGATTTATAACGAGTTCAGCCGTTTGCTTTCTGACAAAAGCGAATATGATGTGATGAGCAAAGCAAGCAATCCATATGGAGATGGTCATGCTTGCGAGCGAATTGCAGATGTTTTAGTAAATGAACTGTGATAGGGGAAGATAAGAAAAATGGGAAAATATTTTGGAACAGACGGCTTTCGTGGTGAAGCCGGAATTACATTAACTTCGGACAACAGAAGGGGTCTGACTCTCTTACAAAATTCTTTCAATAAAGAAAAATATGTAAATTCCCTTGCGCGAGTATAGCTCCTGTGATATACTGGGAGAAACTGGAATTGAGAGTACACGGTAAACCATGTCAGAAGGGGTCTGGCCCTTTTGCAAAATTCTTTCAGCAGATTATCAACGGTGTTTGCCTTGATCCACGAATCGGCTCCAATTATAACAATCCATCTTTCGGCTATGGTGGATATTGCCAGCCAAAAGATACAAAGCAGCTTCTGGCAAACTATGCTGATGTACCAGAGAATCTGACTGAGGCAATCGTGGAATCTAACCGCACACGTAAAGACTTTATCGCAGACCGTGTCTTAGAAATTGCAGGCGGATATGAAGCAAGTGATTCCTATGATGCACATAAGGAACATGAAGTCGTGGTTGGTGTATACAGACTGACCATGAAAAGCAATTCCGACAACTTCCGCCAGAGCAGCAATCAGGGAGTTATGAAGCGTATTAAAGCAAAAGGAGCAACAGTAATAATTTACGAACCAACCCTCGAAGAAGGAACCATGTTCTTCGGAAGTAAAATTGTTAATAACTTAGAAGACTTCAAAGTCCAGAGCCAGGCAATTATTGCAAACCGTTACGACAACTGCCTTGACGATGTGAGAGATAAGGTATACACAAGAGACATTTTCCAGAGGGACTAGAGTAATTTGTTTATCCAGAGAGTAAAATCTCTGGATAAATTTGTATGGATATAATAAATATATTACATCGAGCAGAAGGGGTCGGACCCTCTTACAAAATAAATGGTGCGAGATTTTGCTTTGAGGATTTGATGGAAGAGCTATTGCGAAAGGAAAATCCAAGTAGGAATGTAAAAGGTGTACGATTAGCCCAAGGTGATGGTGGAATCGATGTTTTTGTTGGGAATATAGGTCAGGAGAAAATAGATGTATATCAATGCAAGTATTTTGATGCAGGATTGAGAAGCAGCCAATGGCAACAAATTACTGATTCGTACAATAGAGCAATTGTAATCGTCAGAAGGGGTCGGACCCTCTTACAAAATTCTTTCAATAAAGAAAAATATGTAAATTCCCTTGCGCGAGTATAGCTCCTGTGATATACTGGGAAAAACTGGAATTGAGATTCTGAAAAATAGTAGAAATGCATCTGTGTTAAAAGCAGGTGCGCAAGAGATTAGAAGGGGTCTGGCCTATTACAAAATATTAAAGGATCGAAGTTGTGAAGTAAGAAGAAACAATAAGATTATAAAGTTTTTAAGACAAACGTATCCTATAAAGGAAGAAGATATACAAGAATTGATTAATATAATACAAGAGATTGAATGGTAAAGGTAATAGGGGGTATCTAGCTTAGTGGTTAAAGCATCTCCCTTCATAAGTATATAATACTTGATTATTGTATATTTATGAAGGGGAAAAGCGAAGGTTCGAATCCTTCGGTACCCATTAGGAAGTGAATTAAAGATATATTAAAAATACTTGGAGGAAAAGATGGGAAAATACTTTGGAACAGACGGTTTTCGCGGAGAAGCGAATGTAAATTTGACAGTAGACCACGCACGTAAAGTAGGTCGCTTTTTAGGCTGGTATTATGGTCAGTTGAAGAAGCAGAGAGGGGATGATACACCGGCAAAGGTTGTCATCGGTAAGGATACACGCCGTTCAAGCTATATGTTTGAGTATGCGTTGGTTGCCGGACTTACAGCATCAGGTGCAGATGCGTATCTTTTGCATGTAACAACAACTCCTTCTGTGGCTTATGTAGCAAGAACAGAAGATTTTGATTGTGGTATTATGATTTCTGCCAGCCATAATCCATACTATGATAATGGAATCAAGCTCATTAATGGCAATGGAGAGAAGATGGATGAAGCTACAATTAATCTTGTAGAAGCTTATCTTGACGGAGAGTTGGATGTATTTGGACAAAAGTATGAAGAGATTCCTTTTGCACATAAGGATGCAATCGGATGTACGGTAGATTATGCCGTAGGTCGTAACCGCTATATGGGTCATCTTATTTCACTTGGTTTATATTCTTTTAAAGGAATGAAGGTTGGACTGGATTGTGCGAATGGTAGTTCCTGGAACATGGCAAAGCAAATTTTTGACAGTCTTGGAGCAAAGACGTATGTCATTAATGCAGAGCCGGATGGTACGAATATTAACAGAGATGCAGGTTCGACACATATCGAAGGATTGCAGAAGTATGTAGTAGAGAATGGCTTAGATGTTGGATTTGCCTATGATGGAGATGCAGACCGCTGCCTCTGCGTAGATGAAAAGGGAAATGTTGTAGATGGAGATGCGATTCTTTATATCTACGGAAGATATATGAAAGAAAGAGGTAAGCTGCTTACCAACACAGTTGTAACGACAGTTATGTCAAATTTTGGACTTTATAAAGCCTTTGATGAGCTGGGAATTGGCTATGCCAAGACAGCAGTTGGAGATAAATATGTTTATGAATACATGACAAAGAACGGATGCCGTATCGGAGGAGAACAGTCTGGTCATATCATTTTTTCAAAATATGCATCCACAGGGGATGGAATCCTTACCAGCCTGAAGATGATGGAAGTTATGATGGCTAAAAAGAAAAAGATGAGCCAGCTTACAGAGAATTTACATATTTACCCACAGGTTCTTGTGAATGTAATGGTAAAAGATAAAGCCGTAGCGCAGGCAGATGCAGATGTGCAGGCTGCGATATCAAAAGTAGCAGAAAGATTAGGAGATACCGGAAGAATTCTTGTTCGGGAGTCTGGAACAGAACCGTTGATTCGTGTTATGGTAGAGGCAGAAACAAAAGAAATCTGTCATACATATGTAGATGAAGTGGTTTCGATTATTAATAAAAAAGAGGCAGCTAGATAATATTTTTTCATTTTGTAGAATATGAAGAAAGCATTTATTGTTATAAAAACACGAAAAAGACATAGTGACAAAATTCGGAGGAAAATATCATGGCAGTATTAGTAACAGGTGGAGCAGGATATATCGGAAGTCATACTTGTGTAGAATTATTAGAAAATAATAAGGAAGTTGTTGTTCTTGATAATTTGAGTAATTCCAGCGAAGAAGCATTAAATCGAGTAAAAAGAATAACAGGGAAAGAAGTAAAGTTTTATAAAGGTGATATTTCAGATATAGTTATTTTAGATACCATTTTCAAAAAAGAAAATATTGAATCATGTATTCATTTTGCAGGATTGAAGTCCGTAGGAGAATCTGTCGCAAAACCATTAGAGTATTACCAGAACAATATTGCTGGAACATTAATCCTTTTACAGAAATTGAGAGAATACAATGTAAAAAATATTATTTTCTCATCTTCAGCAACCGTATATGGTGATCCTGCATTTGTACCAATCACAGAAGAATGTCCCAAAGGTCTATGTACAAATCCTTATGGCTGGTCTAAATCTATGCTAGAGCAGATTCTTATGGATATATATAAGGCAGATGAAACCTGGAATATAATTCTACTTCGTTACTTTAACCCAATTGGAGCCCATAAAAGCGGTCTCATGGGAGAGAATCCAAATGGAATCCCTAACAATTTAATGCCATACGTAACACAGGTAGCAGTAGGCAAGTTAAAAGAATTGGGAGTATTCGGAAACGACTATGATACACCAGATGGAACAGGAGTACGTGACTATATTCATGTAGTTGACCTCGCAAAAGGTCATGTGAAAGCCCTTCAGAAAATAGATGAAAAATGTGGTCTTAAAATATATAACTTAGGAACCGGAAAAGGATATAGTGTATTAGATATTGTAAAGAATTTTGAAGCTGCTACAGGTATGAAAGTTCCATATGTTATAAAAGACCGCCGCCCCGGTGATATTGCTACATGCTATTGTAATCCAGGAAAGGCAGCAGAAGAATTAGGCTGGAAAGCAGAAAACGGTATAAAAGAAATGTGTGAAGATTCTTGGAGATGGCAGAAGAAGAATCCAAATGGGTATGAAGGATAAAGATAGAAGAAGATTAAATGAAAGAAGCAATCATATAACAGCCAGAGAAAGGAATTAAAATTATGTGTGGAATTGTTGGATTTACAGGAGTACAGCAGGCAGCTCCGATTTTATTAGATGGTTTGTCAAAGTTAGAGTATCGTGGATATGATTCTGCAGGAATTGCAGTGCGTAATGGAGAAAATGAAACAGAGGTAGTGAAGGCAAAAGGCCGTTTAAAGGCTCTTGCAGAGAAGACAGATAACGGAGCAGCCGTACTCGGAAGTTGTGGTATCGGTCATACGAGATGGGCTACGCATGGTGAACCATCCGAAAGCAATGCGCATCCGCATAAAAGTGATGATGGCAATGTAGTAGCTGTACATAACGGAATCATTGAAAACTATTTGGAATTAAAAGAAAAATTAACACGTAAAGGATATGTATTTTATTCTGAGACAGATACCGAAGTTGCAGTAAAGTTAATAGATTACTACTACAAAAAGTATGAAGGAACACCAATTGATGCGATTAATCATGCAATGGTTCGTATTCGTGGTTCTTATGCACTTGCTGTAATGTTTAAGGATTATCCGGAAGAAATCTATGTTTCAAGAAAAGACAGCCCAATGATTCTTGGAATCGAAGATGGAGAGTCCTACATCGCATCCGATGTACCAGCTATCTTAAAGTATACAAGAAATGTATACTATATCGGAAACATGGAACTTGCCTGTGTAAGAAAGGGAGAGATCACTTTCTATAACCTTGACGGCGAAGAAATCGAAAAAGAATTAAAGACAATCGAATGGGATGCGGAAGCAGCAGAAAAAGCAGGCTTTGAACATTTCATGATGAAAGAAATCCATGAACAGCCAAAAGTAGTAGGTGATACATTAAATTCTGTATTAAAGGATGGACAGTTTGATTTGTCTTCTGTTGGACTTTCCGAAGAAGAAATCAAAGACATCAGCCAGATTTACATCGTAGCCTGCGGCTCCGCTTACCATGTAGGAATTGCAGCCCAGTATGTAATCGAAGACCTTGCTAAGATTCCTGTTCGTGTAGAACTTGGTTCCGAGTTCCGTTACAGAAATCCATTATTAGATCCAAAAGGTCTTGTAATCGTAATCAGCCAGTCAGGAGAAACAGCTGACAGCCTTGCAGCACTCAGAGAGTCCAAAGAAAAAGGTATCCGTACAATGGCAATCGTAAATGTAGTCGGTTCCTCTATCGCCAGAGAAGCAGACTCCGTATTTTATACACTTGCCGGACCGGAAATCGCTGTAGCAACAACAAAGGCTTACAGTACACAGCTCATGGCAACCTACATACTTGCCCTTCAGTTCGCAAAAGTGCGTGGAGAAATCTCCGATGAGACATACAAAAACATGATTGCCGAATTACAGACAATCCCAGATAAAATCGCTAAGATTCTCGAAGACAAAGAACGCATTCAGTGGTTTGCATCCAAACAGGCAAACGCACACGATGTATTCTTCGTAGGACGTGGAATCGACTATGGCATCTGTATGGAAGGAAGCTTAAAGATGAAAGAAATCAGCTACATCCACTCAGAAGCATATGCAGCCGGCGAATTAAAACATGGTACGATCTCCCTCATCGAAGATGATATCCTCGTAGTCGGTGTACTTACACAGCCAGACCTCTACGAGAAAACCATCTCCAATATGGTAGAATGCCGCAGTCGTGGCGCATACCTCATGGGACTCACAACCTTCGGCCAGTATAACATCGAAGACAGCACAGACTTCGCCGTATACATCCCGAAAATCGACCCACACTTTGCAACATCCCTTGCAGTAATCCCATTACAGTTATTGGGGTACTATATCAGCGTAGCAAAGGGATTGGATGTAGATAAGCCACGTAACCTGGCAAAGAGTGTAACAGTGGAGTAATAGATTATAAAAGAATGTTTATCCAGAGAGTAAAGTCTCTGGATAAATTTGTCTATATGGAAAATGTGTATATACCAATTTTGTTTTACGTACAAGGTTATTTATAAGTATTATTGTTGAACTATTTCCTGTATGGTAATATATAATCATAAATATATTTAGTGGATTATGTTGAAATACGAGGAAAACTGAGATGGGAAAGATAGACGTAGAAAGATTAGAAAAGATATAACAAGATATGTAGGACAACCGTAATCATTTATGAGCCAACACTTGAAGATGGAACGACTTTCTTTGGCAGTAAGGTAGTGAATAACTTAGATGAATTTAAAGCACAGAGTCAGGCAATCATTGCAAACCGTTATGATAATTGCCTTGATGATGTGCAGGAGAAGGTATATACGAGAGACATTTTCCAGAGGGATTAAAAAATAATACAAATTTAAATTCTTCTAAAAAGTTTATATAAAAATACATGATAAGAAAATAATAAGCGAAAGATTTTGATATGAAGTTATTCAAAAATTTGCAGAAGAGAAAGAGTGTAACCGAGGGTTACAGAGGGAAAAGATGAAAACAACATTAGTAATTATGGCAGCCGGTATCGGTTCCCGATTCGGCGGCGGAATCAAACAACTTGCTCCAGTTGGTTTAAATGGAGAAATTATCATGGATTATTCTATCCATGATGCAATAGAAGCAGGCTTCAACAAAATAGTTTTTATCATCCGTAAAGATATTAAGGACGCATTTAAAGAGGCAATCGGTGACCGCATCGAAAAGATTTGCAGCAATCTTGATGTGGAGATTGCTTACGCATACCAGGAATTAAGCGAACTTCCAGAAGGTGTGGAGCTTCCTGCAGGACGTACTAAACCATGGGGAACAGGACATGCTGTTCTTGCCTGTAAAGAAGTTCTGCATGAGCCATTTGCAGTTATCAATGCAGATGACTACTATGGAAAAGAAGCATTTGTTAAGCTTCACGATTTTCTTGTAGGATATTCACCAGAAAAATCCAATCAGTTCTGCATGGCAGGTTTTATTTTAAAAAATACTTTAAGTGAGAATGGTGCCGTTACCAGAGGTATTTGTGAGATAAATGAAGAAGGCTATCTCACAGCAGTACATGAAACTTCAAATATTGTTAAGACTCCAGAGGGTGCAGCAGTAGACAACGATGGACAGCTCATTTCAATTAATGCGGAATCCTACGCATCTATGAATATGTGGGGACTTACACCGGAATTTATGCAGACTTTAGAAGATGGATTTAAAGAGTTCTTTGCAAATATGGGAAACAAAGATATTCTGAAAGCAGAATATTTACTGCCAATCTACATAGACGAACTTCTCCAGGCAGACAGAGTTTCTGTAAAAGTGTTAGATACGAATGACAAGTGGTTTGGAGTGACCTATAAAGAGGATAAAGGCTATGTAGTGAAGTCATTTGCCAAACTGATAGAAGATGGTGTATATCAAAGGGATTTGTTTAAAGATTTGAAATAAGCAGTGAAGGAGAACAATGGGAAAGATAATCGAAATCTTTAATAGAATAGCATATAATGTATTATCAGCACTGTACCAGCCTTTTTGGGCTGCTGTTCTCCTTGCATTTTTAGCAATGTTTTTATACTTATATGGCAGGGAGCATGGATGGAAGAAGAACGATTTTATCCGAAATATGTTTGCAACATGGTGGAGTTCATTTAGAAGTTCTTCAAATTTTCGCCGGACATTCTTATTGGCCTTTTATACAGCAATGATATTACTTCGAACAGTTCTAAATCGTGAGATATGGTTTGATCCTCTTGGAAAGATTTTTGGTGGATGGGGATTATATGAAGATGGGGTATTTACAACAGAATCCATAGAGAATTTCATATTGTTTATACCATTTTCTATTTTGCTATTATGGGCATTTCAACAAGAATTACTTGGTGAATCCAAGAGCATTGGATTTGGAAAAACCGTTTGGAAAGCAACAAAGGTTGTAGCAGTTTTTTCATTCATGATAGAATTTACTCAGCTATTATTTCATCTTGGGACATTCCAAATATCAGACCTGACCTACAATACGCTTGGTGGGGCAATAGGTGGTATCATCTATTATTTGGGATATTCCAGAAGGCGAAAGAAATAAAATAAGAAACAGAGGACAGCTCTCGGAGCGTTAGTCCGGGGGAGCAAGGAATCCTCTGTTTTAGGTGCAAGACGATTGGATTCACATGGAAATAGGAGCTATAAAATGGCAGGAAGACCAAAAAAGAAACCAGAATATAATCAGGAACTTCAATTTAACCATTTTCTTCAAGAGTTAAGCGATGCCTATGAAGAAGCAGATTCCTTAAGATCGCTGGCAGATGAGTTAAATATTAGTCTACTTAAACTCCGTAAGCTACTTATTACTGCTGATGTATTTACATCAGATACATGCACAGAAATTAATGCTCTGTATCAGTCAGGGAAAACGATTCCGGAGATTATGAAACTCACAGGGCTTTCCAGAGCATCGGTTCATTCTTATCTGCCCTACACGAAAGGAATTTATAATGCTGCGGAGTTAAGTCTAAATGCGGAACGATGCCGGACATATAAGATTAGACAAGAGCAGGTTCGGTTTCTACAGGAAATACCATCAGAGGAAAATTTGTGGCAGGCTGTTATTGCATTTCAGGATTATCCATTTAAAACGGCAACAGGATTACCGTTCCGATATAAATTAAAAGTTGGTAAAAACGGAGAGTATAACAGAGAGCTGCTGATAGATCGTAGAGAGAAAAGTAAGAGTCTTGCCTGGAGTAGTGTGGTGTTGGCATTTGAAAATGGTAAAAGGATTTCAGAAGAAGTGAAGAAACCGAAAGCACTTGGAGACATTAGAGGAATTTCATACATTTATCCGATACTATGGCGATTTGGCTTGATCAGAGTTCCGAAAGCAATAGAGAAGAAAATGGGAAAGCAGAGATAAATCCCTGCTTCATTGCTTGTGAGTGATTAGATTAACATGGATATATTAAAGAGTTTCTCGTAAAATAGAAAATGCATCAATGATTCCTTGCTTATAGGCAATGCGGATATATTCTATAGATGCATTGTTTTCTGCAGTTTATTACACAGCGAGGTTACTGCCAGATAGATGATGTGGTTACGAATACAGTGGGGATGCTGGTAGGATGGGTAATCTGGCAGGTCTTCCATAAGGCAGTAATAAAATATGAAAAATATTTAAAGCAAATTATAGAAAAATAAGAAAAGGAAAAGAAGATAGTAAGGCATATATTGAATATTGCATATTGCGAAGCTAAACGGCCGCTTTTGCGGAGCTTAACAGCCACATTCCAGAATTGAACGGTCACTGATTAGACATAAGCAGAAAAATCCTTTGTTCTGCTTGATTGACTTGATCAACAGTCTGAAATCAAGTCAATGGGGCATTCATGCCGGCTTAAGCCCTTGCCATTGACTCGAATTGAAGACTGTTGTAAGACGACCGTTATATTTCGGAAAGCGGTCGTTCTAAAACGGAACAACGACCGCTGAGCACCGTAAACTGCAAATATGAGAAAATGATAAATAAATTTAAAAAATATAGGGGAAAAGGTAATATGAAAACAACCTTAGTTATCATGGCTGCCGGTATCGGTTCCCGATTCGGCGGTGGAATCAAACAACTTGCTCCGGTTGGGTTAAATGGAGAGATTATCATGGATTATACCCTACTTTTAGAAATACCTTTTTAAAACCAACGGCATCATTAAACATGAAACAGTCCCCGGATCTTTCGTATCAGTTCCTCTGAAGCAGTATTGGAGATCTCCATTACCAGATTTCCAGAACGGATAATAACATCTGGTCTGAAAACGGTGGATTCCGCCTCTGGCATCGCATCCGGACGTATCTCAACAAATGCCGGATGAGAATCTTGTTCTTTCTTATCATTGAGAACAAGTGCGGAAGAAGCAGGAGAAGAACTTTGAGATTCCATCTGTTGGTAAGCTTCCTGCCGGAGAATCCTCTGTCAGTAAAAGAATTGTTTGTCGGAGAGGCCATTGGCTCTGCACCATGTCGTTTTTGGCATTCCACTTGCAAGACATTCATTGATGATAGCTGTCCACTGTTCACAGCGAACTTTATGTGTGATCTTATCCATAACATAACCTCCTGGGGCTATTATCTCATAGGGAATAGGGAATGTCATGGTACGCATAGTTTACCGTGTACTATAATGCCATTAAAGTATACAATAGGTAATCTAGTTTTATGTCAAAATTTACGATATTATCTTGAAAAATATTATATATAGTTATATAATTGGTACAAATAATTATAAAATTGAGCTTATAATATATATTTGTGATTAAAAAGAAATATATATAAAATAATCTATATGTATTGTGCTTTGATAAACAGTTATATTTTTCAGGATTGTGATTACCAAAATAAGTACAATTAATTTTTAATGCATGTGAGTATATTTTATGAAATAGTCTTCGTTAAATGAGGATATTATAGCTTGTAACAGATAGTGAGGCATGTACAAATTAATGGATAATTTTTAGTTATCCGTCAGATATAATAGCTAAAAAGGATATGAACTAATATGAATAATTCACATATTTTTATATGTTTTGCAGCAGAAGATCGTTATACAATTGCAGAACCTATAGTATATCATCTAAAAAATTATGGTTTAAAAATATGGTATGATAGATATGAGATGATTATGGGTGACAATCGCGAAGAAAAAAATTTGAAAGAGGGTGCTGGCAATTGCCAATATGCTGTAGTTATACTAAGTAAAGATACTTATGAATCACCCTGTGCGATGGAAGAAATATCAATAATAAAAGAACGATATAGAAAAAATAAAGTAACCGTTTTTCCTATTCTATATGAATTTGCACCTGAAAATCTCCCTAATAATCTAGCATGGATAAAAGAATTGATATTTAAAGAAGTTGATAGGCGCTCAGGCACTCGTGAAATTTGTAATCATATTGCTTGTAAAATTACCGGAGACATTATCAACTTCAATACATATAAATCTATAAACGAAATTATTATAAACAATTTACAAATACCGTTGGAGACAAAAGCTATCCTTGAAAGCTATAGTAATGTAGATACTTCAAACATAAATAGTCGAATTTCTCTTTTATATGCTGCTTACCTAACTCTTATATGTAATATTCGTCAGAAAAATATTTATGAATTACAAATAATAGATAAAATCTTCAAATTACTTTTCTGTGAAACACGATTATGCTTAAAAATTGATTATCGTGAAGTATGGCTACTAGAGAACGCGATTATCATTCTTATAAATATCTACTTAGATGAAAATTTATTAAACTTTACAGACAGAATTTAAAATATGAATAATAACTTTTGTAGTCTCATCAGTAGATATTGTGGAGATTAAATGTTGCATTTTCCCCTCTAAATATGGATAAAAGGTTATATTGGAATTAACCTTTTTCCATATTTCTTCAGATATTGTACCAGGATATGAAATTGGTATAATAGTTTTATGCTGTTGACATGCAATTTCAAATTCTTCCCATACTCCACTCTTTGAAGCATCCATATTTTTATTATTATCACCAAATACAAAAATAGCAGCTCCACATTTTCCAATTATTTTTTCACGTAAACAACGTTTTTCTTTTTGAGATTCACTACCTAGTCCAACAAAGGGACGTATTATTAGATGTTTTTCTATGTTCTTAACTCCTTCTTTGACGAGATATTCATTTGCATATCCTATAAGATGTGTTCCAAATCTTCTTCCAATTCCGTTAACTATTCTGTAATCATTACCTAATAATGATGCTGAAAGATTTTTTGAAAGATTATGTGAATATTCTTCAATATCATATGAATAAGAGCTAAAGGCACCGGATATAAACACTCGCTTACTGCGAATTTTTTCGTTTAATTCCTTTAAAACTAAAGGAATTTCGTAATATTCATCAACAATTAATGCCCGTATATGATACCGTTTTTCTAAATCTTCAAGAAAATATTCAAAATATGGGTTATCATTTTCTTTTTTTAATATTGTATAATGGTAATTCATTGACTCTCCCAAGTATCTCTGTATTTCACTTAAACAATCTAATACCAAATGGTCAGTGAAACTATAGCCTATAAAAAGAAATGTGCTTGATATTAATTCTCTTTTAAAAAACATAAGCATTATATGATGAGAGTCAATATATTTTTCAAAATCACTTTGTGTTGCAATAATTCCATCTAAATTGCTTATGTCTCCATTCATTTTAAAAACGTTAATACGTTTGTGAATATCAATATTAGATAAATCTGAATCTTTAAAAACCTTATTGATTAATATATTCTGTTGTAAGAAATTATGTTCCACAGCATTATCGAAATTTGTAGTCCATATATTTGTAAAACCAATATCTATAAGTTCTTCTATTAAATTACTTTTATATTCATTTCGATTGACTCTATCATTTATTCGTTTTCGCAATTCTGCTTGTCCAAACCTATTTGAATAATATTGTGCAAGCTTATAATAATCTGTCGCCTCATTCGTAGTTACTCCTAATTCTTGTGCTAATGGTTCAAATAAGCTAGCCCAGTTAGGATATCCAGCATCACATGAACCTCCTGCTCCAAGAAAAAGGGAAATACGTTCATCAAGCGCTTGTTGTGCAAATTTATTTATAAATTGTTTTTTTTCAATCGGCATAAATATCCTCCTTAACAAACTGACGGATAACTAAAAATTATCCATCATTTATTCAGAGGGTAGAATTTTAAATTTCTGTCGAGGATGTTTCGTAGCAAGTATATCTCGTTGTTTCGAAAGGGCAACATGTGTATAGATTTCTGTTACAGTAATTGAGCTATGTCCAAGCATTTTCTGGATATATCGTATGTCTACATCTGCTTCAAGTAAGCTTGTAGCGAATGTGTGGCGAAACATATGGGGTGTAATATGTAAGTCGATGGAAGCCAGAGAGCAGTATTTTTTAATCATTCGTCTGATGGATTGATCTGAAATCCTGTGTGCATTAGGATTAACAAAGAAATACCCAGTTTGATTGATTTCGGATATATATTTTTTTTCGTAATTTACGAGTATTTTTAGGACGTCATTGTTTCCAATCTGTATCATTCGTTCTTTTGAACCTTTTCCATATATGCGAATTGTTGCATCGTGTAAATCAATATCAGAGCTTTTTAAATTGCACAATTCAGAAATTCTCATGCCGGTGGAAAATAATGTTTCACATATAGCAATGTCAAGAAGCGTACGTTTCTTTCGATAGTCGGTATGGGCAAGGGAGAGAGTACTATACATTGTTGCAAGTAATTTTTCCATTATGTAAAGAGGAATTGTTTTAGGTAATAATATTGGTTCACGGAAACTGGTTTTAATTTTATTAAAAGGATTTTGATTAATATAATCCTTATATTCCAGAAAATGAAAAAAAACTTTTATTGAAGCTAGTTTTCGTTTTGCTGTTTTGGGTTTGAAATTTTCATGAAGATATCCAATATATTTTTCGATATCAGTTATGGATATAGAATCGGTAGTATAGTTGTTGAAAAAAGACGCAAATTGATTTAAATCAGTATGATATGCTTTTAGTGTTTTGTTGGCAAGTCGTTTTTGGGTTTTACAATAATTCAGATAGTTTTCAGTCATGGCGAGTAAAGTATTCATGCGTGTATCTCCTTTTGCTTTTTGAAATCTAGTAGGATATATTATTCTAATTTTGTTAATAATGTTGATTATAGTATAGTAATATAAGTTATGAAATGTCTAAGGGCAGGATAAAGTGAAACTATGATACGATAAAGAGAAATATGTTATACTTGTAAAAAACAAAAACAAGTATATTATATATGGAAATGGTAATAACATTGAGAGATAGTTAAGATAAAAGCTATTTTAAGGAAATCATGTTTGAACTTTTTGTTAAAAGTAATAAGTTTAAAATATAATATTTATGATATAATATAACTATATCAATTTAAAATAATAAATAGAGGAGAAGGAGTATGGTAGATTCAAGTAAGCATATTGAGAAAATTTTTGAACAAAAAAGAGATTTTGTTATTATCGCGACTACAGGTAAAGTAAACTCAAAAGTTACGGATGTTTGCAGACTTTTAATGAAAGAAAAGCTCCTTCCGGATCATGCAACACAACCAGCAGATACGTCGGGTTGTGATATGAGTGAAATTAGAGAGTATAAGGTAATATATAGATATTTACATCATAATTGGAGACCATTTATTGAAATAAGTGTAACAAGTATTATGCTTTCTTTTTTGTTAGAATCAAATTTGGATGAACTAAGAAAATTACAGATATATGGAAAACATACAATATATGATTTATTAAAAGAGGCTTTAAGGTCGGGATTAGAAAATGGGGTTAAAATTAGATTAAGAAAAATTGAAAAAATTCTAAAGGGCAATGAAATAGATGATAGCTTCAGAGGGGAATTAGAGTGGGTTTGTCAGGAAATAATGAGTACATTAGAATCAGAAAGAGTAGTAGAAAGGTTAAAGGATTTTAATGATGAATGTATTGGGAATATTGAAGGAAACACGGAAAAATCAATATGTTTATTTTATGGTATATTACCGGAAATAAATACATATTTAGAAAGAACATTAAAAGATAGTGGAGTTTATACAAGGTTATTTCAGGATTACGGAAATAACATAAGAGCATTTGGTAAAGCCGTTTATACAGAAAATGAGAAAATTGATGCGAAGAATATATTTGCTATGCCTGAGCGGGTTAACAGAGTTTTAAAGTTGTTACGACATTATGGTAAAAATAGTACAGCAAGTAAAAAGTCAAATGCGGTATTTGTAGTTATCAATAATTTCAAAAATATATTTGAAGCATTTTATTTTCGTTGCCGATATTCTTCTTTTTATTTATTATCGGTTGCATGTGATGAGAGTAAAAGAAAAGAGTTTTTTGATACAAATACAGAGTATCAGTTAACTGATTTGAAGGAGAATTTATCATTAGGGAAAAAAGTTTTCCGACGTTTTGATAGGGTGATTCAGCAAAAGGTAAAATCGGAAAATAAAAATATATTTGAATCTGGGTTAGAGTATAAAGAGTTTAAAAGAAAATATGAAATTAATATTAGCGAGGCAGAATTTTTATTCTTAAAACAAATTTATACGGAGAAAAGTCATTTAAGAAAAAAATGTTATAGAAATAATTTGGAAAATATTATTTTGCAAGATGTAACTACCTGCATAGAAAATGCGGATATTTTTTTGAAGAGGGATTTAAATGAAAAGGAATACAGTTGTGATTATGGTTTGATTAGATCATTAGCAAGAATTGTAGCATTGTTAATGCATCCAGGACTTGTAACTCCAACAAAAATTGAAAGATGTATGCAGGTAGCTATGACTGCAAAGCTGAATTCAGGTTGTTTGTCGAGACAGGTTGGAGCTGTTGTTACAGATAATCAATATAATATTTTGTCTTTGGGTTGGAATGATACACCGTGTGGAGCGGAATCTTGTATAAGAAGAAATTTATATGATTTAATCAGAAATCATGATAAAGATGCGTATAGCGAATATGAATTGTATGATGAGGAATTTAGAAAGTATTTAAGGAAAATCAGTAAGGAAATTAGGAGTGATGAGGTAAAGTCTAGTTTAAAGGGATTACCGTATGCATTTTGCTTTAAAGATATTCATCAGGATATGATTCATGAGAGAGATCAGATATATACGAGGTCATTGCATGCAGAAGAGCGTGCGATTGCCATGTGTGGAAGAGAGAGGACAAGAGGGGGATATTTATTTACAACATCTAGTCCGTGTGAACTTTGTGCGAAAAAAGCAAAAGAAGGAGGAATTAAGAAGATTTATTATATAGAACAGTATCCGGGAATTTCTCAGACGCATATATTGAATATTGGGAAAAAACAAAATTGGGCAGAATATGTATTGTTTGTCGGAGCAATTGGTTCGGCGTATACTAAATTGTATACACCAATTATGCCGTATAAAGATGAATTGAAAGCACTGGGATATTCCCCAGTGGATTCTTATAAAAAGAGCGATAAGAATCGTGTTGGAGAAACAAAAATAACAGATATAAAAGCTGAAGGAGGTATAATAACAGATGATATTTTTCCAGCTGAAGAACAGGAATTGATGGAGTTGCAGCAATAATACTGGAGGAGAAAGAGTGTATTCAAGAGATGATATTAAAAATGCGATTATAAATGGAAAGTTAAAGATACATCCATTTAATGAAAAGAGTCTAACAGGAATAGGTTATAATATTTCGACTACACATTTTGCTTTATCTATTAAAAGTGGAGTATTGTTGAATGTTTCTAAAAAAACGGAAGCAGAAGGGATTACTTATTATGTAAATATACCGGCGAATGATACGGTATTATTTTTTTCAAGAGAATATATAGAAACAGATAATACTATTGCAGGAACATTTCATTCAAAAGTATCCAGAGTCTGCCAGGGACTTTCGCATATATCTACAACGTTGGATCCTACATGGAAAGGGCAGTTGCTTATTTCAGTGAATAATCCGATGAGTCAATCTGTAAGAATGGAACTGAGTCCTAATGGGAACATTCTTACAATGATAATTCAGGAACTGGAGACTAAAGTTACAGGAGAAAATATACATAATAATAACAAAGGAAGATGTGATTTATTACGATCCCATTTTATGAGAGCAAAAAGGAGTATTTTTCACAGAAAGAAACAGTTAGAACTGGAGGAGTTTATCGTAAATGAGTTTGCTGATTCATTAAATGGATATGATGATTTTATATCTGAAGAAAAAACGGACAAATATACAAAAGTAATTAGAGATTTACAGATATTAAAAACACGTCTGGAAAATCATAGGACTCTTATTGGTGAACACAGGTATAGTATCGGTTCAGAAGGAAAATATAGAATATTAAGGGATGCGGATGAAAGGGAATTAATTAGTAATTGTGTTATTGCTCGTTTGAAGCAGATTACAATGGAAGATTTGAATCAGGAATACACGAAAATGGAAATAGAACAGAAATCAGATAGCATTATAAAAGAAATAGACAAATATTTATTTATTATAAAGTATGAATTAGAGGAGATTAATCACAGTAGGAGAATAGGATGGCAGGACTGGGTAATAGAGGAACGTAAATATATATCATACAGATCTGTATTATCTAAATACTTGACTGGAAGACGGGTGAAAAAGTATATTATTGTTAGTATAATTACAGCAATAACTATGTGGGCCTGCATCTATATAGTATTAAAAATATGTGGGACAACTGAAATAAAACTAATTAAAATATTGCAGGATAATATTTCGGCCTTAACAATATTAATTGTATCCTTAATTTTTAATGGAATAGTTGAGATTGTGAGGAGAATAGTGCGGAGATTCTTTTCCTAAAGGAGTTTAATTAGGGGATTAGAAGAATATTGCTTGAAAACAGGAAGAATGCATTCCTAACAAAGGAAGAGATAAATTTTTTTAAATTTGCTCATTTATGGAAAGTAATATAATTATCTTACGAGGAAGTAATATGAAAAATAAAAAACTAATAGATGAATTAATTATTAAAGATGAGTTGACTATCAAAGTTAAAGAAACATATATTTTAAGAGAAATGGCTTGCCAGAGATTGAAAGTTCAAGATTTTTGGACTAAAGTTTTAGGTGTATATTATTCAGTTTTTACAGCACTTTTAGCTATTATTGGTGTGAAAGAAGGTGCAGAGTTTTTAACTTTACCGTCAGCTTGTTTTACAGTAGCGGTAGCGTTAATTGTTTGTGCGACAAATGCTCAAAATTTTGCAGGGAGAGCGCATGATTTAGAAGTAAATGTGGAGGATTTGAAAAGTCTTGAGGATGAGATAAAAATTGGAAAATTAGATGGAGAGAATGGACATATTGATGGTTATAAAAAATATCGTAAAAAGTGTAGAGACAGTGAAGAAGAGGGAATATTAGATCGTTATAAGTATTACGGATATAAACGTTATAAATATATAGTAGGTTTGGAGTGTGCTTTATTACTGTTATGCTTTTTGATACCGATTATATATGTTATTATAGCAAGAAAGGATTTTTTAGAATTATTTTAATGATTGATATATCAATGAGAATACAGAAGATAGGAGATAAGTAATATGCAGGATTACCAAATTTTACTGGATGCAGTGCGTCAAAATTTTGCAGATGTTGCATCACGATATAGGGTTCATGAAAAACAGGCGGATATTTGTGCGGAAAGGTATAAAAGAATTGAGACAATAAATATATTTGTGGCAATATTAACGTTTTGTGGGGTACTGTTTCTTATAATAGAACCTGATAAAAATTACTTATGGATAAAAATAGCGACAAGTATTTTGACCGTTATTATGGTGGCGATTGCTGCATATTTTAAAAGTTCTGATTTAAAAATATTAGAAAAGCAGCATAGAGAAACTGCGGGTAAATTTTTAGCATTTAAAAATCATCTCGAACAAATTATTGCAGATATACATATAAGGCGCAGGGCTATTTTAGATATAGAGATTGAGTATAAGAGAATGATGGAATGTTTGAATGAATTATATGCTACTGTACCAGTAGCATATGATAAGGTATTGGAAAAAAGATATGGTATATGTAATGGAGAAAAAAGAAGTATTTATACTGAAGCCGAGATTGATGCTTTGTTGCCTCCAGCGCTTAAGGGACAGGTGGAAAATTAAATAAGACATTAGATAGCAGTGGAAAGACCGCCAAAAGGCGGTCGAAAATTTAGTCAAGGTATGTGCTATTTACCACTTACAGTTTTTCAATGAAGAAAGGCCAGCATATTCGCTTAGTTACCTGACCCCGAAACAATATCGAGAAAAATATACAGCTTAATCCTGCATAGATAATGTTTCAAGAAGAGAAAGTCGGCAGATTACTCTTGATTTCCAGTTAAAAGAACTTGTTCCAATAAATAATGATCAGAAGACTAATATAATCTGCTCGTAAGTTTACTATTGTATTATCTGACCGGCATTTTCTGGGACAATTTAAAGAGTGAAGTAAGACTTGACCGGCTTTACCTTGCAACTGACTATTTTTATATATTTCATGTCCAAAATTTGTTGATAAGTGCAATATATATCAATTTAAAATTTCTGGCAATTGAAGCGATAAAAAACGGAGGGAGAATTTGAAAGAGAATTTTTTTAAAAACAAAAAAGAAGAACGTAGAAAAGATATTTTAAAATTTTGCTTTAAAGGTGGAAGAGAAAGTGCTGATGCATATTTGGAAATCCTGGACGCTTACATAATATATTATCATATACGAGCACAAAGATGTAAATGGCAGTTTTATATACTTAATATGATTAAGTATCTTACATTAGCTGTAATTCCAGTAGTTCAGGGAGTTCAAAAAATAGCAGAACATACGTGGGTTGCAACAATTTCTGCATCAGTATGTCTTTTGATAGAGGCTATGTTAAGACTGTGGAGAACAGAAGAAAAATGGATTTTATATAGATCGACAAATAATACATTGATGAGTGAAAAGAGACAGTATGTTACATCAAAAGGAATTTATAAAAATGCAAACGATCCTTGTGAAATACTGGTAGAACGTGTAGAATCCATAATCGATGATGAAGCACATAAATGGGTGGCGACTTTTAAAGAGAAAAAAGAAGATGCATAATTTGGGCTAATATAGTTGTACGATAGGAGAAAAGATGATTCAACGTTCATTAGAAAGAAGTGGATTATATCAACTTTTAATAAACAGAAATAATAGTGTGGCTCATGGTCTGGCAGGAATGCTGATTTTAATTGAACCAGAGGTTGCCAAGACGTTAGAATATATAAAAACACAGTTTCCAGGATTTACAGAACATGGTATGCAGCATTCATTGCGTATTATTGAGTATATATATGGTATTATGAGTGAAGAATTGAAACAGAATATTTCAGATGTGGAAATATTTTGCTTTATAATGGCTGCTTTTTTCCATGACATGGGTATGGCGTTAACAGATATAGAATATAAAGATGAACAGAGGAAGAATCATCACCTTTATGCAGCCAAACCAATCAAAGAATTTTTTGATAAGTATATGCAGAGATTTTCAGAAAAAAGAAGACTAGAGAGATGCATTATATATGTTAGTGAGGCACATGGAAAATCAATAGAGGAATTATATGATGATGCTGATTTTAGAAAAGTAGATAGAATAGAAGGTCAGGTACTGCGTTATGGATTGCTAGCAATATTGCTTCGTGTTGGAGACTTGATGGATTTAGAAGAAGGCAGGATTTGTGAATTTAATATGCATTTAAACTCAAATTATTATAATGATTCAGAATCCATGCTGCATAACAGTCGCCATTCTGATGTAAAGACATATAATTATTCTTCTGATCGAATTTACATAGCTGTTTTAACAGATGATAGACAAAAGTATAAAATATGGATGGACTGGATAAATTACCTTGACAGGGAAGTAATGTATGCAAATACACATTATTTAACAGGAAAAACTTCAGATTTTTTTAGAAATTATGAACTTCCAGAAGTTGTAAAAAGTGTGGAACCAAGCGATAGTGCAAAATTTGAAGTAGAAGAAATTAGATTTCAAGTGGATGAAACAGGAGCACTTTGGGATATACTTACTAAATCGATATATACAAACGAATTTGATTATGTAAGAGAAGTAATACAGAATGCAATAGATGCAACGCTTTTAAAAATTTATTTAGATGATGAAGAAGATATTAAATACAAATCTCCTAGATCATGGAAGTGCAATGATAAAGTTATAGTTGCGTATTCTCAAAAGCAAGGAGTACTTTGGATCGAGGATTATGGTATTGGCATGAGTGAGGGTGAATTACCAAAATATTTGTTTAAAACAGCTAATTCTGGATATAAATATATGAAAAAGCGAGAATTTGTGTTTCCGGCAATTGCCCAGTTTGGTATTGGATTTGTTGCGTGTTTGACAAAGGCAGAGAAGATAAAAATATTAACACGTGCAAGAGGACAAAGTAGTATAGGGGCAGAAATAGAAGCTCAAAGTACAGTTGCATTTATAGAAAAGAATATAGAACGGGATTATCCAGGAACAACAATAATGATTCAAGTCAAGGAAAAGTATTCTTTTTCTGAATTGAAAGAGTATATTTCGAAATATTTTCATTATCCGAGTGTGGAAATTGATTTAGTGGATACTGATATCCTTCAGAAGTATACTACAGAAGAAAATCTGTTTAATATAAGCAGTGGTTTTTTGCGAAGGATAGGATATATAAAACAAAGGCAAGAAGACGAGCTAAATAAAATTTTACCGGATATTACATTTTTGCGGAAAATAACAGGAATATTAATAGATAATGAAAAAGCAGATGTTTTGATTGACAAAATTTACAAGATATTGAATGATAATTTTTTTGATACAGATGTAATGAAAAATATCAGAAGTATTGTTGATGGAATTGAGGTTAGGAATGATAGAGCTATACAAAAAATATGGAAAGAAGTAAATCAACAAAAAGATATTGTTGATAAAAAAAACAAAAGATATTCTGAATTTTTGTTTCAGATACATAAAAAAGAAATTGAAAAAATTGTTGATTATAAACAGCTTGTTTTGGAAATTGATAACGAATTTAATACAAAGAAGATTAGCACAGAAATAATAAGAAATGAGGATGCTAAAGGAATAATTTTTATTCCGACTAATTTTGTGGATTATGATTTAGGAATAGAATGGCGTTCAATTAATGCTTTCCTATTTGAACATGGAAGAATTACAAAATGTATAATTAAAAAAGTATGGGATTCAATGGAAGACCAAGTAGTTTACGATGATATTTTTAGTATTGATGAAATGAACGATATAGAATATGAGATAGCTGAAAGAGAAGAAGAGAGGAGAAACGAAAAATATTATGAAGAAATGTTTAAAAAGACATTTCATGAAGATTATGAGGAATATAAAGACTTATATGATATATTGATTTTAAAAAACAACAATTTTTATGAAATTTATGGAATTGATATAGAGACAATGGGGAATATTGATGAATATAATGTAGATACGGGAGGAAGTAAATTCCTTGAGTGTATAGTAACAGTTCCTGAAGACTATAATGGAGAAAAATTTAATTTTAAAAAATCAAAATTATGGCAAGATGGAATTCTTCTTAATTTTAATCCGCAATATATCACTCCAATGGGATTTTGTTATGTTAAAGCAAATTTCACTACGGAAGCGCGATTTGAGTTGAATGCATCAAGGCATGAGTTGAATAATAATAGAGAAGTAATTAATAAATGGAATAAGAAGATTGGAAATATAATTCAGAAGAAGGTAGCCGAAAATTGTATTTCTGTTTTAAGGGAAAATAATATTGATTTTGAGATAAATAATTTGCTGGCTCAAGATGAGGAAGATCCTTTTGCGAAAGAAAATGTGTTGCTGATGAGAAAGGTACTTAATGAATTATTATATGAAAATACTTGCAATTTACCGTGCACTAATAAATGAAGAATTTTATATGGTTCAGCAGGTACTGGAAAGTCTACTATGATTAATCATATTTTTAATTTCCTTTCTAAACATAAAAAATTATATTTAGCAAATACGCATCCTGCGGTAGATAATATGCGTAGAAAGGTAACAGTTAGTAACGGAGAGTTTAACACATCGCAAGCTTTATTTCAGCAAAGAATCAGTGTACAAAATGTGATATGCTTGTTATTGACGAGTGTAGTACAGTAAGCAATTCAGATATGAGGAAAGTATTGGAAAAGGCTGAGTTCAAGGTATTAGTCTTAGTAGGAGATGTTTATCAGATTGAATCAATCTATTTTGGAAATTGGTTTGAAATTGCACGCAATTTCATTTCATCAGAGTCTGTCTTTGAACTAATACATCCGTATAGGACACAAAATAAAAACAAGATGAGCAGCGGTGAGAAATTGCCGCTGCATTTTTTGAAAAATAATACAGGGATAAAATGGAAATAAAAATAAAAAATGGTTGAAAATAAAGCGGCAGAGTGATAAGATAGATATAAAAATACAGCTTTATTGGTATATACACAATTAGTATGGTAATATTATTATAAAGATATTCTATGTAAAGAAAATTAATTATTAAATTTGGAAAAAATAGATGGAGAGGATAAACGAATGGAATTAAGCATAAGGGATTTTGCCAAGATTCAACAAGCGGATATTGTTATAGATGGAATAACAGTAATTGCTGGAGAGAATAATACGGGGAAGAGTACGGTAGGGAAGATATTATTTTCATTATTTAATGCTTTATCAGATGTGGAAGAGAAAATTTTTAATGAGCGTATGAGGGAACTAAGAAGTAGTAGTGAAAGGATTATGAGTGAATATTTTGATAAAGATGCAGACCATGGCGGATATGGTAAGACTCATTTTTTGTCAAATCGCATAGTACGCAGTATTAGAGGAAACAAAAATAATTCAATAGAAAAAATAGAGGAAGATATTAGGAAAGAATTATATAAATATAAGGATAGTATTATTTATAAAATAGATGAAGATTTGTTTGAAGAAATGATTTGTAAGCTTAGAGAAAACGTAGAATCTTTTTTAGAAATACCTGAGGAAGATATTATATTAGAAGTAGTTTCTGAGTATTTTTCTAAAGTTTTTTCTTCGCAGACGAATTCTTTATTAGATAAAGGAAGTCATAACAACCCTATTTTAGCTTTAAAAATTAAAAATAGACAGAATCGCTTATTTTTTCAAGATAATAGGTGTGTAAAAATGGAGAATGAGATTAATATTATTCATAAGGCGATTTATATTGATAATCCATTCGTTGTAGATGAACTTTCAGGAAATTATGATGGATTGAGTACAATGGAAAATGAATTAAAAAAATTAATCTTAAAACAGAACCAACGAGATATTTTTGACGGGGTTGTTGAATCTGTAAAGACAAAAGAAAAATTGAGAGAGATATCTGAAGTTTTGAAGACAGTTGTAGATGGAGACATTATATTTGGTCAGAGAGAAGAAATCTATTTGAAAAATGATAATTTGAATAAGCCATTATCTGTTCACAATCTTTCGACAGGTATAAAGTCGTTTGCAATTTTAAAGATCTTACTTGAAAAGGGATGTTTAAAAGATAAAGATGTACTGATTTTGGACGAACCAGAGATTCATTTACATCCACAATGGCAGATTGTATATGCACAGTTGATTGTATTATTGCAGAAAAATTTTGATCTTTCTATAATTGTAACAACACATAGCCCATATTTTGTTGATGCACTTGATTTGTTTTCTCATAAATATGAGATAAATAAAAAGGTGAATTATTATTTGGCTTCGAATATAGAAGAAGGAGCTATTATAGAGCGTGTAACGGATAATATTGATTTAATTTATAAGAAGATGGCATCGCCAATTCAGGTATTAGATACGCTAAGACATGAATTAAATAATCAATAAGAGAGGGAAAGGCATATGATAGATGAAGTAAAAGATGATCTTCCAGAGCTGCTTAATCATATAACCACATTAAAAAAATCATCCTGGGATAAACAAAAAAGAGAGTATATGTGTGAAAGTAAAATGAAGGTGATAAATTTTGATAAGATTCCCAAAGCATATAATAGAGGCAAGGGATGGAGTATCTTGCCTAAATCTAACGATGCATTATATATAGATGTTAAAGGACAATGGTATTTTATAGAATTTAAAAATGGCAGCATTAATTCAGGCGAGATATATAAGAAATTATTTGATAGTATTGTTATGCTTTTGGATGAGAAAATTATTCCAGATATACAGTTTGTCAGGGATAATATAAATTATATTTTAGTTTATAATTCAAATAAATATGGGAAAGTGGCTAATTATCCTGCGAGAGAAAGTATTTATAGATATACTTTTGAACGTGCAGAAGAAGAGGAAAAACTATTTGATATTGATAAATTTGAACAATATTTATTTAAAGCAACACATACATATACTCCAAGTTTATTTGAAAAAAATTTTATTTTGCCGAAAGAGCACGAAGAGGGGATAGCGGTAGAAAATTAATTGGATTCATATGGAAATAGGAGTTGGAAAATGGCAGGAAGACCAAAAAAGAAACCAGAATATAATCCAGAATTTCAATTTAACAATTTTCTTCAAGAGTTAAGAGATGCCTATGAAGAAGCAGATTCTTTAAGGTCACTGGCAGATGAGTTAAATATTAGTCTGCTTAAACTCCGTAAGCTACTTATTACTGCAGATGTATTCACATCAGATATATGTACAGAAATCAATGATCTGCATCAGTCAGGAAAAAAGATTCCGGAGATTATGAAACACACAGGTCTTTCCAGAGCATCGGTACATTCCTATTTGCCCTACACAAAAGGAATTTATAATGCAGCAGAGATAAGTCTAAATGCGGAGCGATGCAGGACATATAAGATTCGACAAGAGCAGGTTCGGCTTCTAAAGGAAATACCATCAGTGGAAAATCTGTGGCAGGCTGTTATTGCATTTCAGGAGTATCCATTTAAAACGGCAACAGGATTACCATTTCGGTATAAATTAAAGGTTGGTAAAAACGGAGAGTATAACAGAGAGCTGCTGATAGATCGTAGAGAGAAAA
>OKSA01000345.1_pt1 | contig 44974 bp, 39 predicted proteins | sample 1601181 | NCBI WGS metagenome assembly OKSA01 (sample SAMEA3541538, study PRJEB24748) | human gut metagenome | biome: human gut; feature: human-associated habitat; material: faeces | place: China | collected 2012
AAACCAGAAATTTAATATAGAAGAAAATGTGATGTCGGAGCGAGTAAAAATGCCGAGCAGGCATTTTCTGCGAAGCGACTATCTTCACATTTTCTTTTCTATTAAATTTCTGCTTTTCGTTTCTTTACTCCCTCAAATTAGTATTTAAAAATATACCAATTCTTCTTCTGGCGGTTCTGCTGCTTCAATTCGTTTGGCATATAGTACCGGCCCTTTATCTTTATATTCTTCGTTATATTCTACTTTTACTTCTGCGGTAAGTGTAATCCACATCTTATTCTTAAGAGATTTAATTGTAGAGGACTTCGCATGGTTTGTATGGCAAAGATATCCAATGAACTGAATATCATCAGCACAACAGGTCATCGCATGTCGTCCTGGAACGAAAGTTCCCTTTAGCATACGCATTGCTTTAAATACCCTTGTTTTCATTACCATAGTCTTTCCGTCATAGAGTTCAGGACGTTCCATGGCATCAATAAACCATACTCCATAATCATCATCTTCAAGATGAATCTCATCTCCGCTGATATCAAATGGTAACTCTTCCTCTTCTTCTCCCATGTCTTCACCTGGGACCATTGAATCAAAAACAACCTGAACACTACGGTTTACTGCTTTAATGCTTCTTCTGTAAGTTGCTCTTGGTGTTGCCTTCGTACAGCGGTTAATAATAACCAATTCTGCCATCTTAAACATTTCTACAGCAAGGGAACGCATATTGTTCATATATAAATCAAATGTTTCCGCATTAGCACTTACGATTGTCTGGAATATCATAAGTGGAGTTCCTTCCAACGCTTCTACCATATGATCAATGGTCCACATACCGTTATATTCTATAATAACGCGGTCCGGATAGTGCTCCAAAAGTTTACTGGTAAGAAATTCTGTATTAAAATCTTCCTGATCTTCTACATAGACAAGTGTTGTATTCGTTCTTTTTAACAGTTCTTCATCATATTCTTCCATTCCCTCTTCACAGGCGAATAAAAGTGTTCTCTCTCCATCGTTAAAATAATCTTCTTCCAGCGTTTCCTGAATAAAGGTTGTCTTTCCGGCTTCCAGAAATCCCATAAATAAATATACCGGGATTTCCAGCTTCTTCTTTCTACTTAACATACATCTCCTCCTGTGGGCTTTTGTGTATTCTCAAAATCTTTTGTCTCTGTTTTTACTAAAAAAATTTCCAGGATACATTTTTATAAACCAAAAAGCTCTGCCAGCTTGTCTTCATTAAGTTTTGAGCCAATAACGCAGATTCGTCCAGTATATTCTGCAGAACCGTAACGTACTTCATCTTCACCTGGTACAAGATCAAAATGGATCCATTTACCGTTTTCATCCGGTACAATCCCCTTTGCTCTTAAGATAATTCCATACTCATTGGAGTCTTCTTTAGATAATGTATCAAGAATTGCTCGAATTCCTTCCTCTGTATACTTCTTAGGAGTTTCTTTTCCCCAACTTGTAAATACTTCATCCGCATGATGGTGGTGATGATCATGACCACAGCAATCATGATCATGGTCATGATGATGTTCATGACATTCATGGTCGTGGTCGTGATGATGCTCGTGACATTCATGATCGTGGTCGTGATGATGCTCGTGACATTCATGGTCATGGTCGTGATGATGCTCATGACATTCTTCACCATGGTCATGATGATGTCCACATTCAGGACAAACCTGTGCTGCCTCCATCAATTCTTTGGCAAAATCATTCTCACCTTCCATTACTTCAAGAAGCTGTGCCCCGCTAAGCTCTTCCCAAGGAGTTGTCACAATAGGACATTTTCCATTAATATCACGAAGAAGCGCTACTGCCTTCTCTAACTTATCTTCTTTTACATTCTGTGAACGGCTTAAGATCACTGCACTGGCAAACTCAACCTGATTACGATAAAATTCTCCAAAGTTTTTCAGATACATTTTCGCTCTCATCGCATCCGCAACAGTAATATGACTGTTTAATACGACATTCTCTTCTGCATCCACAACTTTTTGTACTGCTTTCATAACATCAGAAAGCTTGCCAACTCCTGAAGGTTCGATGATAATACGATCTGGTGTATACTGTTCTAACACATCTTTTAAAGCAGTATTAAAATCACCAACTAAAGAACAGCAAATACATCCGGAATTCATTTCATTAATCTGAATACCAGACTCTTTTAAAAATCCACCATCAATACCAATCTCACCAAATTCGTTCTCAATCAGAACAACCTTCTGACCCTTCAGTCCTTCTTCAATAAGTTTTTTAATTAAAGTTGTTTTTCCGGCTCCAAGAAAACCAGAAATAATATCTATCTTTGTCATTGTTCCATTCCTTTCTCTACAAAAAATAAAGCAATTTATATTCAATCTTATATTATACAGTTCAGATTACAAAAATGCAAGGCGTGTGCAATTTCTTTTTATTGGAGAACAGAGAATTTGCCTTGACACATTCTCGCGCCTACAGCGGTCGCTTGCGACATCTACCTTATCCGCCGCAGTGCGCATCCTCGCGGAGCGTTTTTTACTTTACAGGGAAACAATTTCCTGTAAAGTAAAAAAAGTCTTCCGAAAAAACAGATTCTCCGGAAGACTCTCTCACTGTTTTGGGGATTTCTAATATGTTATTTTGGGGAACTAACATATTCTGAAATAAAACAGTTATTTTATATTATACCCCCCCCCGCATATTTCTGTCAATTTGTACACTTTCCAAACTTTTGAATCATTTTCTGATACTCTTATAACAATATCCATAAAATATTACATTTGCTAATACAGATTCCTTTTATATCTTTATAACAGGTTATTTATTGAACTTGTATACAGTCTGAAATGCATATCTTACGGACACATTTCACTCCTTGTCATATATATAAATTATAGTAACTGTTCAGATTAACTTTTCAAATTCAAGTCGAGCAGCCGCGAGACTTGGCGCGTGATTCTAGTCAGCATAAGCTGACATATTCTTTACAGAATCACTGCGCATCCTCGCGGAGCGTCCATCCGCAGATTTAAATACAGATTCCATAATAGTTTAGAATCTGTATTACTCTGAATAGTTATGAATCTTACAAAACAAGGAGATGCTTTTATGATGGATAATTCTTATCATTCTTCCTGTTCATGCACACAGGAAAAGGAAACTGTAAAACTTGATTCCCTGTCTCTTGCTATGGCTTATGTACCATGGCAGAAATGGCAGAATATATATAAACCTGAAAACGCATTATGTGCCGGCACAATCTTTCAGGAACTTGATCTGGCTTTTCTTGGAAGGAGGTGCCGAAAATGATGCAAAATATAAATTCTTCTGAAAACTGCAATTTTAACTGTAATTATAACCGCAACATGAATTCTAATTCCAATCATAACCGTAATTATAACAACGGCTGTAGCTGCTGCGCCGAGCAAAAAAAACTCAAGCGTTATATTGATCTTGTAAGCTTTGCTGCACTAGACTGCGCCATGTTTCTTGATACACATCCCGAAAGCAAAGAAGCTTTAGAATATTTTGAATATTATAAAAATGCAAGAAAGCAAGCCATCAAAGAATATAGCAGCCGCTTCTCACCTCTGAATCTTGATACAGTTCCAAAAGACACAGAATTCTGGGCATGGGCTAATAAACCATGGCCGTGGGAAATGGAGGGATAGGTTTATGTGGAATTATGAAAAAAGATTAGAGTATCCAATTAATATAAAAAGAACTGATGCAGCCATGGCAAAAGCAATTATCTCGCAATTTGGCGGCCCTGATGGGGAGACCGGAGCTGCGATGCGTTATCTCTCCCAACGATTTGCCATGCCTTACCGTCCTGTTATGGGTATCCTCACAGATATAGGTACAGAAGCATCAAAATACGAATTTGTAGATTTGGTGTAGACGAAAAAAGAAATACTGGCATATCCCATCTGCTCTATAGTCGCTGTGTTTAAAATGCTCGTTCGCATCTTAAACATGCTCCGAAGCCACATCTGGGATATGCCAGTATTTCTTTTTTCTGACTATACTAAATCCACAGTTGCTGAGAATGGGGATTGCCCAGAAGTCTATGGTTTTCATTGGAATGAAAATCTCCAGATGGTGATATCTTCTTACGGAATTGTAAGGATATTAATAGTGAAAGAAATCGGGGCAATCGGAAGAATTTGGTTTTCACTGCTATTTTCTTATGGCGAAACAGTTCTCTGATTAAAAATCATAATCTTCTGGCAAATTTCCTTCTCTTTCCAACAGAAATAACTAATTTGCTATTTGTTATCAAAACCAGACAGCCGCCAAAATAAACTTTTATGCTGAATTGTAAGAAAACTATGGTAAAGAAAAAAGACTTACTACAATTCAGCTCAATATCCTCTACTAAAGCGGCGTCTGTGTCCCCAGCAAATTCGTATTCTTAAATTATCTTGACAAATCTATGGATATGAATTATAGTGGTACTGAATGATACTACTTATTGATAAATTGTTGTTATTTACAGTCAAAGACAGAATGTGAGGACCTTATGGATAACGTAGAATTACTCATGAGTTTTGGCCTTACGAGACAGGAAGCCAGAGTATATATTCTTCTTTTAGGAGAAGGTGCACTTAGTGGCTATGAGGCAGCGAAGCGGCTTGGTATTTCCCGTTCGAATGCATATGCGGCACTGGCGGGTTTAGTAGATAAGGGAGCGGCTTATGTGGCAGAAGAACAGGCGGTGCAGTATCATGCGGTTTCTATTAAGGAGTTCTGTTCAAACAAGCTTCATTATATGGAAGAACTGTCAGAAACACTGGAACGCCAGATTCCGAAGCAGAAGCAGGAAGATGCAAAGTATCTTACGATACGGGGAAGAAGGCATATAGAAGATAAGTTTCGAAATATGCTTAAGGAAGTGAAAGAACGAGTATATCTCTCAGTAGCTGCTTCTGTGGCAGATTTGTTTAGAGAAGAATTAGCAGAACTGACGGCACAGAATAAAAAGGTAGTTCTTTTAACTGATGAACAGTATATATTGGATGGAGCGATTATTTATTACGCAGGAAAGAGAAGTTTTGCATCTGGGCATACAGGATGTGAGGAGACTGTGGATGGGCAGATTCGTCTTATTACAGATTCAAGTTATGCACTTACCGGAGAACTCCAGGATGAAGAGACTTCTGCCTGCCTTTATTCAGCGAATCCTAATCTGGTAAGGCTGTTAAAGGATGCACTGGCGAATGAGATTAAACTCATTGAGATAGAAGGAAAAAGTAAGGATATAGTAAAGATATAGATAAAGTAAAGATATAGATAAGGAAGGATAATAGAGATGGAAAAGAAACCATTTGTTACAAAGGAACAGTTAGAGAAAATCGTAGAGAAATATCCTACACCATTTCATTTATACGATGAAAAGGGAATCAGACAGACAGCACGCGATTTATATAAGGCATTTTCATGGAATGAAGGATTTAAAGAGTATTTTGCAGTAAAGGCAACGCCTACTCCTGCAATTCTTAAGATTTTAAAGGAAGAAGGATGTGGAACAGACTGTTCTTCTTTAACAGAGTTAATGATGAGTGACCGTTGTGGATTTGCTGATGGTAATTCCATTATGTTCTCATCGAATGAAACACCGGCAGAAGAATTTATCCTTGCAAAGAAGTTAGGAGCAATTATTAACTTAGATGATATTACACATATTGATTTCTTAAAGGATGCCTGTGGTATTCCGGAAAGAATCTGCTGCCGTTACAATCCAGGCGGATATTTCTCTCTTGGAACAGACATCATGGATAACCCAGGAGATGCCAAGTATGGAATGACAAAGCCACAGATTTTTGAGGCATTTAAGCGTCTTAAGAGAGAGGGTGTAAAGGAATTTGGTATTCATTCTTTCTTAGCAAGTAACACAGTATCTAATGAATACTATCCTGCATTAGCAGCGATTTTATTTAATCTCGCAGTGGAGTTAAAAGAGAATCTTGGTGTTCATATCGGATTCATCAACTTATCAGGTGGGGTAGGAATTCCTTATACACCGGATAAAGAGCCAAACGATATTTTTGCGATCGGTGAAGGGGTTCGTAAAGCTTACGAAGAGATATTAGTTCCTGCAGGCATGGGAGATGTGAAGATTTTTACAGAACTTGGACGTTATATGCTTGCCCCACATGGACATCTCGTAGTAAAGGCAATTCATGAGAAACACACATATAAAGAGTATATCGGTGTTGATGCATGTGCAGCAAACCTCATGCGCCCTGCTATGTATGGCGCTTATCATCATATTACAGTTATGGGTAAGGAGAATGAACCATGTGATCATACTTATGATGTTGTCGGTTCCCTTTGTGAGAACAATGATAAATTCGCAATCGACAGAAAACTTCCGAAGATTGATATGGGAGACTTACTTGTACTTCATGATACGGGAGCACATGGATTTGCGATGGGATATAATTATAATGGACGTTTAAAGAGTGCAGAGATTCTTTTACAGGAAGATGGAAGCACAAGAATGATCCGTCGTGCGGAGACACCGGAAGATTACTTCGCAACAATTGAGGGATTTGATTTTTAATTTTGTTGATGAAAATTGAATTAGAATAAAAATAAAGACAGGGAGATTTAAAGATTTTTCAGATGGTTGTAGTTTCCTGAAAAACTATAACTATTTATCGAATTTTTAAATCTTCCTGATATGAAATAGCAATTTAAATTCAGTAAGATACTATTTTAGCATATAGATCTGTAGTTGTCTGCGATTACAAATATTCAGCTTATTAAATATAGAAGAAAGATGTTGTTTTACGGTACGTACCGTTATATTTAAATGCGAAGCAATTTCTGTATTTGTCCATCCTCTGTTTGCCAGCATAGCGATAGTAAATTCCATGGTTGTCAGATTATCTGCTATGTTCTCATCTGTAGCAGGATTGTGAATTCTGCGCCATCCATAACTAAACTGATAAGTAATCTGTATAATTTTTTGATAATCTTCAGGATAGTCATTTCTAATACAAGTTTCAATTAATCCCTGTAACAGACCATGATGTTCTCCAATTCCTTCTATAAGACTGTCTGGTTTTGCCATAAGCCAGGCATCCATAAAATATTTCTTTGCCATATCTTCTTTACGAAGATTCATTGCATCCATTGCACCCATAAGATTAAGATAAATCATTGCAATGGGGTACGTCTTTGTGGTAAGTGTCAGACAAGTTTCGATAATTCCAAGAGATTTTTCATATTCCTGTTTTAAATAGGATTCATGTGCCAATACATAACAACCCTATAAGCGCATTCCAACTGGCAGTTCGGTCAGATAGTTTTTTAGTGACGGTATTTTTCCGAGTGGCAAATGTAGCAAAGTCTGAGCTGCTACTGCAACAAAGACACTCATTGCAATTGTCTGATTATCTGCTTTTTTTTCAAAAATCTGATTCAGATTTTCCTTTAAACTTTCCAAACCTCCTTTTGCTGCATTAATTCTGTTTAAAGAAAGATTAGCAAAAGTATGAATTAAACAGGCGGAGAGTTTCAACATGGAATCGGGATGATTCAGATAAAGTTCAGATATATTTACAGCTTTATCATGTTGCCCTGTGAAATAATAGTATTCACAATAAGCCATTTTCTTTATATCATCGTTGTCGAGAGTTTCAATTGTTTGAAGGCACTCTCCAGGCTGAAAAGAAGTACTCATAAGCCACATTGGAATAGAATGATATTCTGTTATGTGCGGTTCCAATCCAAGAATGTAATCAACAGAAATATGAAATTCTTTGGACAGAGCAATTAAAATGTTACTGCTGATGTTTTTTATTTCTTCATTTAAGATACGGCTGATCTGTGATGGAGCAACATTTAAGCGGGAAGCCAGTTCTTTTTGGGTAAGGTTATGTATTTTGCACAGGTGCTGAATACGTTTGCCAGGTGTATATGATGTGTTTGTCTGATTTTCCAACAAAATATCCTCCTAATCTGCTTTATGTATTCTCGAAGTAAGAATGCGGAAGTATTTGAACTCTGATTGTTTTTTATATATTTATTATATCATGAATTATAATTTCTAACATGGTATCTTGCTACTGAAAAATAGATTTTTTCAGAATAAACTTGTATAAATGAAAAATAAATTGCATATATGCAACTGGAAGTAATGAGAGAAAACAGGTGAAATACTGTATAAAAAAGTAGTTCTGAAAAGCGTTTTGAGAAAAATGTATACCAAACTTTTCTGTAGATGGACGATGTGAAAATTTCCAGTATTTGTTATAATAATTATAAAAGGTTCTAAAATTTAACCGCATAAAACCTATTATAAAGTCAAGCAACATGAATAAGGAGGATAGTATATGGGAAAGCGAGTATATAAGAAGTGTATCAGTATATTTTTAGTTGTGTGTATGCTGGTAAGTATAACTCCGGCATCGACATGCCAGGTTAAAGCAGCTGGCAGCATCAATATTATGGATATTACTGAGAAAGCGGGAGTATTTGTCCGCGGTGGAATGAATGCTTACGAACAGGCGAAAGCAGAAGGATGGAATTGCGGGCAGGCAATGTTGGGAACTCTAAAATGCATTGGAAAAGAGATGTTAGGATTAAACGAAAACAGTTCCCCAGGTTCTACAGTCATTGTAAATGAGGTGGATTTAAGTCAAGTAGAAAGTGAGCTTTCAGAAATTCAGACTCAATTAAATAAGCAGAATATTACGATCATTAATCTTCAGCAACAGATGAAGGACAGTACGGATGCGTTATCAAAACAGATTGCGGATTTAAGCAGTCAGATTGCTCAGGCAGATAAAAGAAAAAGTTATGAAAGTTATCTGAATGATTATTTTAAATTTTATAATGAGTTTTGTGTAGCGATAGGAAGCAGTGAAAAAATATTAAATGGAATGTACGATGGGAATCCGACAGAAGATGCGGTAAAGAATGCATATGACAGAGTGTATGAGCTTAAAGGAACTGCTGCTGTTAATTATCGTACAGAAGTAGAGAATCTTGGTAAGTATATATGCGGAAAATATCAATCCACGAATCCTGGCTCATTGATTGATATTTTATGTGAATACTATAAACTGGCGGGATATAATGAAACGCAGATATCGGAAGCGATTCAGCAGTTTGTTGCACAGACTTATTATGCGTATTGTCTGGCTAATTATTATTATATGGCAGTAACATTATATCAGTCTACATATGTAGAGGAAAATAATCTACAGAATTATAAAACGGATTATAATGATGTTTTAACTAAAGCAGAAATAAAAAGTAATGCTAAGGAAATGTTGAAAAACAGTATGGAAACAACAGCACAGATTTTCTATGATCTGAATAAACATTTTTGTTCAGTGGAGAATCAGGAAGTACTCTATGAGGGAGTGGGTGGTACAACTAATCGTACAATGAATGGAAGCCAGATGGATGTAGAGCCGGGATCAAGTGTTTCGTTGCCAGATTCTACACAGATTCTGGATTCCTATTTTGGAAGTGATTACAGCAAGATGTTTGGAAATATATGTACATATAGCTATGAAGTCTCTGACAGTGGAGTTCAGATAGAAGGAAATAAACTGAGTTTTGACGATAGTATCACAGAAGGGAAAGAAATTACAGTAAATATGTACTGTACCGTTTCTGATCAGAAGATAAAGCTTCATACCTATACATTTACCTGTAAATCAGGCAAGTTATCAGGCGGTTATGGAACAGTGGAATATCCATATGTGATGCGGACAGTAGATGATTATGACAACTTTAGAAAAAGCGCAGATTTTTCAAATGCAGTAATATCATTAGAAGCAGATCTTGATTTTTCAACTACATTATTCCATCCAGTGTCTAACGAGTTTAAAGGACAATTCTTTGGAAATGGACATAAAATTTCTAATATTGATATAACGAATATTTCTAACAGCAGTGGAATGTTTGCAAGTCTTTCCGGTGTAGTTGTGGATCTTGTAATAGAAAAAGCTCAGATAAACCCGACGAAGTTGGCAAAAAACAGTATGGGTATTATAGCCGATACAGTAAACAAAAAGGGAGGGATTGAACGGTGTGAAGTTATAGGCAGTCAGCTGATCTATGGTGGGGACAATGTATTATATATCGGAGGAATTGCCGGAAAGGTAAACGGAGGCAGTTTGAAAGGATGTCTGACACGCAATGTACAAATAGTTGCCGGAAATTATCAATATACAAATCAAAGTGGCTTTGTTGGAGGAATTGCCGGTTGCGTAGATAACAGCGGCAGCATAGAATACTGCGGAAGAGAAGAAGGAAGTCTTACGTCGTGGTATCAAGGAACAGAGTCTTCTGGAAGTTATCTGGGTGGAATCGTGGGAGTGATTTATCGTTCCACGATGAATAACTGTTGGAGCTTTAAAACCGGTGATAATTCAGATTATGCAAAAAATCAAAAAATAGGAAGTTTTGTTGGTCTTTGCTCTAATTTAAAGTCTAAAAACAATATCATATATTCAGGAACAAATGCAGAGACAAGTAGTGTGAGCCGGGGAACTTTTTCTAACAAACAACAAGGAGATGACCCACAAGTTCTTCAAAAAGAAGATTTTAATTGCAGTCAAGTTGGATTTGAAGGGGCAGGATATCTGACGAATGCCGACAGTACAGGAAATCCACTTCGTCTTCACCCTATTGAGATGAAGCTCTATACTGATACTGTGAAAAAAGCATATTATTATGGGGAGAATCTTGAACTGAATGGTTTACGTATACAGTTGAGACGAGGAAATGTCGGTATGTTAGGTGTGAAGCTGTATAACGTAAATACAGGTTACAATGCGAAAAAAGCAGGCAACTATCAAGTGAAGATATCTGTTGGAAATCTGAACAGTAAGTTTGAAGTAACTGTAGCAAATAAACCACATACTTATGAACAGCAAAGTATAACACCAGCAACATGTACAACTGAGGGAAGTGTTTCTTATAAGTGTAAGGATGCAGGCTGTAACGAAGTTCTTTCCAGTGTGCTTTCGGCACTTGGACATAAGATGGAGCATCATAAAGGAAAACAGGCAACGTGTAAAGAAGACGGAGAGAAAGAATACTGGTATTGCACACGTTGTAAAAAGTATTTCTTAGATGAAAAAGGAACGAAAGAAACGACAAAAGCAGGACTGGTAATCTCCGCGACTGGACATAAGATGGAGCATCATGATAGAAAAGAAGCTACCAATGAACAGGCTGGAAATATAGAATATTGGTATTGTACACTTTGTAATAACTATTTCTTAGATGAAAAAGGAAAACAGCAGGTGGAAAAGGATAAAGTAGTCATTTCTGTTCTTCCTGTAATTCCGGATTCCGGAAAAGATAGTGATAAAAATAATTCCAGCACAAATACTACCCAGAAAAAAATACTGACCAAAGGGACTAGTTTATTAGATCAAAAGACGGGTGCAGTGTATGTAATCACTATGGAAGGAAAAGAAGTAAGCTATAAGAAACAAAGTACTAAAAAGAAAAAGATAGTTATTCCTGACCAGGTTACAATAAATGGATACACCTATAAGGTAACTTCTATAGCTGATAATGCATTCAAAAATAATAAGAATATAACGACCGTTATTATTGGTAAAAATATAAAACGGATTGGAAAAAAAGCTTTTTATGGATGCAAATCTTTAAGGAATATTACAATGAAAACAAAACTTCTTAAAAAGAATACAGTAGGAAGTAAAGCCTTTACTAAAGCAGGAAGTAAAAATTACAAGAAGTTGAAAGTTAAAGTACCAAAGAAAAAATTAAAATTATATAAAAAGATACTCAGAAAGAAAGGATTATCTAAAAAGACAAAAACGAGATAATAATTTTACATCTACTAGAGTATTTTTCTCACAAACTCTGGAGTTAAGAAACAGAATCTGAAAAAGTCACTATGTAAAGTTTGTACCGCAGCATGCATTATGCAGCGAGCGGTACGAAGCAGCTTTACATAGTGGCTTTTTTTATTTTTCTATTGGTAAATGGAGCTGCCAGTTCAACTTCCACTATATTTTTGTAAATATATAAGTTAAACTATAAAGGGTAGAAAAGAATAAAATCTATTTATAGTTTTAACATAAATGGCGTAGAAAGGATGCTTGATTTTATGGGTGAAAAGTTATTGACAGCCAAAGAGGCAGCGGAAATATTAAAAGTAAGAAAGAATACGGTATATGATATGATCAAGAGAGGGGATTTGAAGGCTTCAAAGCTTGGAAAGCAGCTTAGGATTCGTCAGGAAGATCTTGATTTTTATATTCAATATGGAAGCCAATATGGAAGCCAGGCGAGTACCATGTTAAATGAAGGTAAGACACAAACAAATGATATTGATAAAGATGAATTTAAAAAAAATATATTAAATATATCAAATGGATCGACCGATATGGCAGGAAGAAACAAAACAACACAGAAGGGGATGGCAAATCAGATTATCATCTGTGGACAGGATATGGTTCTTGATTTATTGGCGAATCGTTTGAATCAATGTATCGGGGAGAATGTATTTCGTTCTTATAAAGGAAGTTATAATGCATTATACGCAATGTATCAGGGAGAGGTGAATGTTGCAACAGCGCATTTATGGCATGGAAAAACGAACAGTTACAATATTCCGTACATCAGCAGTATGCTGCCGGGAACCGACCTTGTTGTTTTACATCTTTTAAAAAGAAAGCAGGGTTTTTATGTGCAGAAAGGAAATCCTAAAAACATCCAGTCTTTTGAGGATTTAAAAAGATCAGATATAACAATCGTGAATCGGGAACCGGGAAGTGGTGTAAGAGTTCTTATTGATGAAAAGCTGCGACAGGCAGGAATTCCTACACAGGAAGTAAATGGATATCAGGATATAGTGAGTTCTCATCTAGAAGCGGCTGCGGCAGTAAACAGAGGCGATGCGGATGTGGCGGTAGGAAGCGAGAAGCATAGTCTGTCTGTACCGGGGATAGATTTTCTTTTTATGCAGGAAGAAAGTTATGATATGGTTATCCGTAAAGAAGATTTTTTGAAAAAGCCATATCAGAAAATGATAGAAATTATTCGTTCTTCTGAATATCAAAAAGAAGTAGCCGGACTTGGTGGGTATAATGTAGAAAATATGGGAAAAATTATTTATTCTGATTTAATTCAGTGACCAATGATAGACTCTCTTCGCTGGCATCAACTTTCGGGGCATTCTTGAATTAGTAAATTAAAAATTATTAGCAATACTAAAAAATTGTTAGATTCTTGCTGCATATTTATTGACGAAATATGGCATATGAAATATAATGTAAAAGAACAACACAAAATAATATAAAACAAAATAAAACATTATAAAACAAGGAGAAGGTTATGAGGAACATGAAGTTTGCGAAGAGAATTGGTGCTGTAGTGTTGGCGGTATGTATGGTTTTATCCTGTGCAGGATGTGGAGGCTCATCGAATAAGGGAGCATCAGAAGAAACAACAGAAGTTATAACCGAAGGAGGAAATAGCAAGATTCTTGTGGCAGCAGCGGCAAGTCTTCAGGCTACATTTGATAATGAACTGATTCCGTTATTCGAGAAAGAAAATCCAGAAATAGCGGTAGAAGGAACATATGCAAGTTCTGGAGATTTACAGCATCAGATTGAATCTGGATTAGATGCCGATGTATTCTTTTCTGCAGCAACATCTAATATGGATACATTAGCAGAGGAGAAACTTATCGATGAAGATACAGTAGTTGATCTGTTAAAGAACAATATTGTGCTGATTACACCGAAAGATTCTAAGTTGGGAATCAAGAGTTTTAAAGATATTACAAAGGCTGACACGATTGCAATTGGTGATCCGGAGAGTGTACCGGCAGGTAAATACGCAAAAGAGATTCTTACCAATCTTGGTGTTTATAATGAGGTAGAGAAGAAGGCAAGTCTTGGAGCCAATGTAACAGAAGTTTTAAGCTGGGTAGCAGAAGGCAGTGCAGATGCAGGTATTGTATATGCAACAGATGCACAGACCGAGAATGCCAATGGCGATGATAAAGAGGTAGAAGTGGTAGCAACGGCAGAAGATTCTATGATGCAGACCCCGGTAGTTTACCCGGTAGGTGTCGTATCTGCTTCTACACATAAAGATGAAGCGAAAACTTTTGAAGATTTCCTTCAGACAGATGAAGCGAAAGCTATTTTAGAAAAAGCAGGATTCACAATAAATAAGTAACACGTAATAAGTAATATATCATAAGTAATAAAAAGACAGGCTGGTATATATGACAATAGATTTATCACCAATTATTATATCTTTAAGGACAGCTACACTCAGTATTATTGTTACATTTTTTCTGGGAGTAGCTGCAGCCCAGCTTGTTTTCCGTCTGAAGAGTAAGACGATGAAAACAATATTAGATGGGCTATTTACCCTGCCGCTTGTGCTTCCGCCAACAGTGGCAGGATTTTTTTTACTATATATTTTCGGGATGCGAAGACCGATCGGTAAGTTTTTTATTGAATATTTTGCTGTCAAGGTTGCCTTTTCATGGGGAGCAACTGTTTTAGCTGCAGTTGTTATCTCGTTTCCGCTAATGTACCGGGCAGCAAGAGGGGCTTTTGAACAGGTAGATCCAGATGTACTTTCTGCAGGAAGGACAATTGGAATGAGTGAGTGGAAGATCTTCTGGAAAGTACAGCTTCCGATTGCCTGGCCAGGAGTTATCTCCGGGGCGGTACTCGCCTTTGCCAGAGGATTAGGAGAGTTTGGGGCAACAGCAATGATTGCCGGTAATATCAAGGGAAAGACAAGAACCCTGCCACTTGCGGTATATTCCGCTGTCGCATCAGGTAACCTGAAGGAAGCAGGGGAGTATGTAGCGGTTCTTGTATGTATTTCCTTTATTGTAGTCATATGTATGAATTATTTTTCTATGGAGAAGAAAGGCTAGAACCATGGCATTATCTGTTCACATAAAAAAGAAGTTAAAAGATTTTGAATTAGCGGTTGACTTTGATATGGAGGAAGGAATTGTTGGATTTCTTGGTTCTTCCGGGTGTGGGAAGAGTATGACTTTAAAATGTATTGCCGGAATAGAAACACCCGATGAAGGAAGTATTGTCCTTGATGGTGAAGTGTTATTTGATAAGAAAGCAGGGATTGATCTTTCACCACAAAAACGTAAAGTCGGATATCTCTTTCAAAATTACGCACTATTTCCGCATATGACAGTACGACAGAATATTGAAGCAGGACTGGAAGCATCGGGAAAGTCAAAACAGGAAAAAAAAGATATCGTAGAACGCCTTCTGGAACAGTTTCATATAAAAGAATTAGAAAATTCGTATCCGGTTCGTATTTCAGGAGGGCAGCAACAGAGGGCGGCACTGGCTCGTATGATGGCAGCAGAGCCAAAGTTTCTGTTATTAGACGAACCCTTTTCAGCATTAGATACCTATTTGAAAGAAAAATTGATGCAGGAAATGATGACCTATCTTAGTCAGTTTAAAAAAGGGGTTATCATGGTATCCCACAGTAGAGATGAAGTATATCAGATGTGTACTGACACAGCAATCATGCATCAGGGAATCTTAGAAACTGTCGGAAAAACAAAAGAGATTTTTGATAATCCGGGAACCGTCAATGCGGCAAGGCTCACAGGCTGTAAAAATATTTCTAAAGCAGACAAACTCAGTGAATCGGAAATTTATGCTTCGGAGTGGGATATAAAACTCACATTTCCAGAATACATAAAAATTCCGTCTAATCTTACCCATGTAGGAATCCGCGCACACGAAATCCGGCCAGTCAAGTTTTCAGACATAGATAATAATACATCTATAAAGTTGAATATGGTAGATTGCCAGTTGAAACGCATATCCGAAGCACCATTTGAGATGTATCTTATCTTAGAAAATAAAAGCGGAAAAAGTACGAGTCCGCTATGGTGGAAAGTCACTAAAAAAGAATGGAAAGAAATTGGAGAAACAGTACCAGAGACAGTAGAATTGCCTGTAGAAAAGGTTATACTATTACAACACTAAGTTGATTCGAAAAAATAATTCCAGCCAGAACACCACAGAGAAAATCATCGCCACCTGGTGTTAATCCAAGTCCAATTAGGTGGCAGAAGGACTGTGCAGATTCTTCCCGGTTTGAAATAGACAGAGCATGGGAAGCATTCTCAAGCTATTTCCTGGCTGCAGAAAGAAAAATAAAACTGTAGATTTAGATAGTCAGAAAAAAAGAAATAATATCCTATCCCAGAGGCGGCTTCGGAGCGCGTTTAAGATGCGGACGAGCATTTTAAACACAGCGACTACAGAGCAGATGGGATAGGATATTATTTCTTTTTTCGTCTATACGAAATCTATGAATTAGTAGTTATTCCGCAATCTCTACGTTAATATTATGTCTCTTTAAGTTCTCTAATGCATCATCTGGAATATCGGCATCGGTACAGACAGTATCAATCTCAGAGAAGGTTGTCTGGATTACAACACCTTTCTGGCTGAACTTACTGGAGTCTGCAAGAATAATCATACGATTAGCGGAGTCTTCCATATATTTCATTGTTTCTACACGCATCAGGTCATCGCAAGTGAAACCGGCATCCGGAATGAATCCATCTGTACCTACGAAGAATTTATCTACATAGAATTCTTTTGCACATTTGCGAACAAGCGGTCCTACCATTCCCTGATATTCTTTTTGGTATTCACCACCAAGAAGAATGACTTTACGAATAGGAAGATCACGAATGCGGATAGCTATGTATGCCGAATTTGTTATAATGGTAATATCCTTTTTTAATTTTGCAAGCTGTTCTGCAAGTAAAGTACAGGTAGAACCAGATTCTAGCATGACAGTTTCGCCGTTGGAAACCATCTCGGCAGCCTTTGTAGCGATCTCGATCTTTTTGTCATAATTTATAGTTAAACGAGTATTAATATCATTGGCATTCTTGATTAAAGCGTAGCCATGTTCTCTTGATAAAAGTCCCTCTTCTTCAAGATGGTCAAGGTCTTTACGGATGGTTACCTGAGACACATCTAAAAGTTCAGCTAAACGACTCACTTCGATTTTTTGATAAAGATTTACCAATTTAATGAGTTTGGACTGACGTTCTGTCATTTGAAACACCTCTTTCTTTCTAAAAAAAGTATAACATACTACTTGGCAAAAATTCAAGGAAGAAATAGGAAAAAGAGAAAGAAAATATGGAGAAATTGTTATAAAAATATCGTTCTCGTTCCGACTTTTCATAAATGCGGGAATGGCGAGAGGATGAAAAGGATTCTGTCTGATTCCAAGAGTATTATTTAACAGGGTATTATAAAACCCATTACAATAATGTAGAAACTCATTCAGCTGGTACTGGTAGAATCGTGTATCAAGTATCGTGGGTGCTTGATTTGAAAGTATGGATTGTGAAGCTGTAATATGATAAAATATCGTGTGGAAATCTTCTTATGTATAATTTGACAGGGATTATTTTTTGATAGTATTATTATAATAAGGCATAGATTGCAATTATTGAGAAAGGGATAAGTATTATGGAAATAATTAAAGCACTGCCGGAGATTTTTGAAGATTTTGCGGAACAGAGAAAGAATTCTTTTTTAACGATGAAGGAGCTTAAGGATAAGAATATTCCGGTTATAGGAGCATATTGTACATATTTTCCGCAGGAGATTGCGATGGCTATGGGAGCGGTTACAGTAGGACTTTGTTCTACATCTGATGAGACGATTCCGGTGGCGGAGAGAGATTTACCAAGAAATTTATGTCCTATGGTAAAGGCAAGTTATGGCTTTGCGGTATCAGATAAGTGTCCCTTCTTTTATTTTTCAGATGTGGTAGTTGGGGAGACGACCTGTGATGGAAAGAAAAAGATGTATGAACTGATGGGAGAGTTTAAAAATGTTTACGTTATGGAACTTCCAAACAGTCAGAGTGAAACGGCATTAAAGCTTTGGAAAGAAGAGATTCTTAAGTTCAAATCTTATTTGGAGCAGACTTTCAAAGTGGTGATTACAGAGGAGAACGTTCGTAAGGCAGTTCATATGATGAATGAAAATAGAATTGCGCTTAAAAATCTTTATGAAGTTATGAAAAATGACCCGGCACCGATGAATGGACAGGAATTATTTAATGTATTATATGGAAGTCAGTTCCGTTTTGATAAAGAAAAGGTTCCAGAAGAAATCAATGCGCTTCGTGAAAAGATTATGAAAGAGTATGAAGAGAACGAAAAAATGCCGAAAAAGAAGAGGATTCTTTTAACCGGATGCCCAAGCAGCGGAGCACCTATGAAAGTTGTTAAAGCGCTTGAGGAGAATGGTGCGGTTGTTGTTGCTTATGAAAATTGTGGCGGTACAAAGTCGGTTGACCGTTTAATAGATGAATCGGCAGAGGATATTTATGAGGCGATTGCGGAAAGATATCTTCAGATTGGCTGTTCTGTTATGACACCGAATAAGAATCGTTATGAATTGATCGGAAGATTAATAGAAGAATATCAGATTGATGGTGTTGTGGAAATGACATTGCAGGCATGCCACACATATAATGTGGAGGCAAAGAGTATTGAAAAGTTTGTAAAAGGAAAGGGCGTTCCGTATATTCATGTGGAGACCGATTATTCACAGGAGGATATTGGACAGCTCAATACGAGAATGACAGCATTTGTCGAAATGTTGTAAGAGGAGGAAGAGACACCTATGGCATTTACACATTTACATGTGCATACGGAATACAGTCTGTTGGATGGATCTAGTAAGATTAAAGAGCTTTTGCCAAGAGCAAAAGAACTTGGAATGGATAGCATCGCTATTACAGATCATGGAGTCATGTATGGTGTGATTGATTTTTATAAAAAAGCAAAAGAAGTAGGGATAAAACCGATACTTGGATGTGAGATTTATGTGGCACCGGGTTCGAGATTTGATAGAGAACAGGCAAGAGGAGAGGACAGATATTATCATCTTGTTTTGCTTGCAGAGAATAATCAGGGATATAAGAATCTGATGAAGATCGTAACCAGAGGATTTACTGAGGGATATTATTATAAACCGAGGGTAGACTATGAAGTGCTGGAGAAATATCATGAAGGTATTATTGCATTGAGTGCCTGCCTTGCAGGAGAGATTCCGAATAAGATTTTAAAAGAGGATTTTGATGGGGCAAGAGCCGCTGCCAGAAAAATGCGTGATATTTTTGGAGAGAATAATTTTTTCCTTGAGCTGCAAGATCATGGTATTCGTGAACAGACGCAGGTAAATACCAGTCTTATACGGCTTTCAAAAGAACTGGGGATTCCGATGGTTGTCACAAATGATGTGCATTATATCAGAGAAGAGGATGCGATTCCACATGATCTGCTTCTTTGTATACAGACCGGAAAAAAGGTTTCGGACAAAGACCGAATGCGTTACGAAGGTGGGCAATATTATCTGAAATCCGAAGAAGAAATACAGAAAGTGTTTCCGTATGCCAGGGAAGCGATGGATAATACCCATAAGATTGCCGAGCGATGTAATGTGGAAATTGTTTTTGGCGAACAAAAGGTACCAAAGTTTGATGTTCCGGAAGGATATGATGCATTTTCTTACTTAAAGGAGCTTTGTGAGACAGGATTGGTGAAAAGATATGGGGATCCGCCGCCGAAAGAGTTACAGGAAAGACTTTCCTATGAGCTTAGTACGATCAGGAATATGGGATATGTTGATTATTTTCTGATAGTATGGGATTTTATACGTTTTGCAAAAAGTCAGGGAATTGCTGTTGGACCGGGACGAGGAAGTGCAGCGGGAAGTATTGTTTCTTACTGTCTTGAAATTACGAATATCGATCCAATCAGATACCAGCTTATTTTTGAGCGTTTTTTAAATCCGGAGCGTGTATCTATGCCGGATATTGATATCGATTTTTGCTATGAGAGAAGACAGGAAGTTATTGATTATGTTTATGAAAAATACGGAAAAGATAAAGTAGTACAGATTGTAACTTTTGGTACGATGGCTGCACGTATGGCAGTACGTGATGTTGGTCGTGTACTGGATATTCCTTATGCACAGGTAGATAATGTTGCTAAGATGATACCGATGGAACTTGGTATTACGATTGAAAAAGCATTGAAATCTAATCCGGAATTAAGGCAGGCATATGAGAGTGATGAGGTAGTAAAAAATCTTGTTGATATGTCAATGCGTTTAGAAGGATTGCCGCGGCATACATCGATTCATGCAGCAGGAGTGGTAATCGGTTCTAAGCCTTTGGATGAGTTTGTTCCGTTATCAAGAGGAGCAGATAATGTTATAACAACACAGTTTACGATGACAACGATAGAGGAATTAGGTCTTCTGAAAATGGACTTCTTAGGCTTACGTACCTTAACGGTTATTCAGGATGCTGCCCGGATGATCGGACAGAAGCTGGGGCAGGATTTTAGCATTGATACAATTGATTATGATGATGCCAAAGTATATGAGATGATCGGGCAGGGAAAGACGGAGGGTGTGTTCCAGTTAGAAAGTGCAGGAATGAAGTCTTTCATGAAAGAATTAAAACCGACAAATCTGGAAGATGTAATTGCCGGTATTTCTTTGTATCGTCCGGGTCCGATGGATTTTATTCCAAAGTATATCAAGGGAAAGCAGAATCAGGATTCTATTCAATATACCTGTCCGGAATTGGAAGAAATCCTTGCACCGACTTACGGCTGTATCGTTTATCAGGAACAGGTTATGCAGATTGTAATGCGCCTTGCCGGATACACGCTTGGACGAAGCGATCTTGTGCGCCGGGCAATGTCCAAAAAAAAGGGTGAAGTCATGGCAAGGGAACGTCAGAACTTTGTTTACGGTAATGAGGAAGAAGGCGTCGAAGGGTGCATCCGGCGAGGAATTCCGGAAGAAACAGCAAATAAGATTTTTGATGAAATGATTGATTTTGCCAAATATGCATTTAATAAATCACATGCGGCTGCCTATGCAGTTGTTTCTTACCAGACAGCATGGCTGCGCTGTTACTATCCGGTAGAATTTATGGCGGCATTGCTTACTTCTGTTATTACGAACCCAAAGAAAATCACAGAATATATTAATACCTGCCGGGTAATGGGTATTTCTATTTTGCCACCGGATATCAATGAAGGGGAAGCAGGATTCTCTGTTGCTGGCGATTCGATTCGATATGGGCTTGCAGCAATTAAAAGTCTTGGAAAAAGCGTCATCGATGTAATGACGCAGGAAAGAAATGAAAACGGAAAATATAAAGATTTGAAAGATTTTATGGAAAGACTCACTTCCAAAGAAATTAATAAACGCACGATCGAAAATCTTATTAAGTCCGGAGCGTTAGACAGTTTTGGAAAAACAAGAAAGCAGCAGATGCTCGTGTATCCGGTCGTGCTTGAGGAGGTAAATCGGGAACGGAAAGAATCAATCAGTGGACAGATGTCATTATTTGACTTTTTCTCGGAAGAAGAGAAAAAAGAATATGAGATGCAATATCCTGATGTCGGAGAGTATGATGATGCACAAAAACTTGCGCTGGAAAAAGAAGTTCTTGGTATTTATGTAAGTGGGCATCCATTACAAAAATATATGGATTCTCTTGAAAAACAGACAACAGCGAAATCAACAGATTTTGAGCCAGATGAAGAAAGTGGACGTGCAGTCGTGAAGGATGGACAACATTATGTTGTTGGTGGTCTTATCAGTAACGTCACTGCAAAGCTTACAAAAAATAATCAGAATATGGCTTTTGTCACGCTTGAAGATTTATACGGTACCGTAGAGATTATTGTCTTCCCGACGATATATCAAAATGTAAAGCCATATCTTATTGAAGATCAAGGTATTTATGTGAAAGGAAGAGCCTCTGTTTCTGAAGAAAGCGGAAAGCTGATTGCAGAATATATTGTTCCGATTGAACAGATTCCGAAGGAAGTCTGGATTCAGACAGAGAATATTGAAGAATTCACAGAAAAACAACAAAAACTATATGGAATTATCAGAAAACATCCTGGAAAAGATGAAATTGTTATTTTTTCTAAAAAAGAAAAGGCAATAAAAAGACTTCCATCATACGAAAATATTTCCGCAAAAAATGACGTATTTAGCGAGTTAAAATCACTTTTTGGTGAAAAAAATGTAAAGGTTCGCGAGAAGAGTATTGAAAAATCTGAAAAAAAGAGATAATATATGTAATCGTTAGGGAGTATACTTAGGGAATTATGAAATGGAGGTAACGTTAGATGAACAAGACTAGCGCAGTTCAAACAATTGGAATTTTAACAAGTGGTGGAGATGCTCCGGGCATGAATGCCGCATTAAGAGCAGTAGCCAGAACCGCATGGGCAAGAGGTATTGATGTAAAAGGAATTTATCGTGGTTATAGCGGATTGTTAAATGATGAGATTTTTGACATGAAGAAGGAATTCACATGTGACATCATTTCACGTGGTGGTACAGCTTTATTTACAGCAAGATGTGAAGAATTTAAACAGTTAGAGTATCAGGAAAAGGCAGCAGAGATTTTAAGAAGTCATAACATTGACGGACTTGTTGTTATCGGTGGTGACGGATCTTTTCGTGGAGCACAGAAGTTATCTGCACAGGGAATTAACACAGTAGCTCTTCCTGGAACAATTGACTTAGATATTGCATGTACAGAATATACAATCGGTTTCGATACTGCAGTGAACACAGCAATGCAGGCAATTGATAAGATTCGTGACTCATCCACATCTCATGAAAGATGTTCGATCATCGAGGTAATGGGAAGAAACGCTGGTTATATCGCATTATGGTGTGGTATCGCTTCCGGTGCTGAGGATATTTTAATCCCAGAACGTTTCGATGGTAATAGACCAAAGCTTGAGAATGAGTTAATTGAAAGTATTCTTGAGAAGAAAGCACTTGGTAAGAAACATCACCTGATCATCAACGCAGAAGGTGTTGGACATTCTTACGGAATGGCTAAGAGAATTGAACAGGCAACTGGTGTAGAGACAAGAGCAAGTATCCTTGGTCATATGCAAAGAGGTGGAAACCCAACTGCAAAAGACAGAGTATATGCTTCTTACATGGGAGCTTTAGCAGTAGATCTTCTTTGCAGTGGTGCAACAAACCGAGTAGTAGGATACCGTAACGGTCAGTATATCGATTACGATATTGAAGATGCACTCGGAATGGCTAAAGACGTTGACCAGTATGAGTTTGAGATTGCTCAGATTTTAGGACGATAATATAAAGCCAAGTAGAACTTGGTAGACAGACGAAGAACCCCATATATCTAAGAAGGAATTTTGTTCCGTTGCGTTAAACGTTCCATTCTGCCTGATAAAACAACCTTGCTCGAAAACGAGCTCGCAAGGTTACAGTCAGAATTCTACAACGCAAAGTCACAAAATTTCTTCTTGGATATACGGGGTTCTTCTGCTTGTTGGCAAGCCTTGAACTGGCTTTATGTAGGTGTTGGCTAAAAATTCAGCGATTTGTGGAGGAGAGGGGGATTCATTCCGCCCTCTGGATTAACAACCCCGCGAGAAATCAAAAGATTTCTCCCGCGGATATATCTATCGACTTGCAAAACACAGAAATTGAGAGAAAGGTATTTGGCAAAAATGCGCCTTAGAGCAAACTTAAATTGCGTGTGAACAGTTTAAGTGCAGTGATACGAAGCATTTTGCCAAATACCTTTCTCTCAGTTTCGTCTGTTTTTATTTAACTACGATAGATTCCGCATAAATCTTCTCAATAGCTCCCCTTGTTAATTCAAAAGGACATGTGGCCAATTTTGAAGTATTCTCCATCATCCTGTCGATGTAGAATGTGATTTCTTTTTGGGTTAAGCTGACTGTGCCAAGGATTTCGGTTAAGAAGGCAGCAAAGTCATCAAGTGTTTCAAATCCTAAAAGAGAAAGGATTACGTCAACATCTTCCGGTTTGTGCTTTGCATATATGCGAAGATAAGCAACAAGGAAAATACCGCAGGCTTTTCCATGTGCCACTCCATTATGATATGTTACATCATAGCTTAATGCATGAGGAATAGAAGTTCCGGTCTGTGCGATTGCCATTCCTGCAATTGTGGAGGTAAGCATCAGCTTATCGGCAAGTTCCTCTGTAAGTTCATCATCTGAACGAAGGAAAGGAATGATTTGTCCCCAAAGCTTTAAAGCATAGTTTGAAAACATTTGATTATATATGCTGGTCTGAATATTTACACGACTTTCAACCGCATGTGCAAGTGCATCTACACAGGTATTGATTAAAAGATTTTTACTTGCGGAAAGTAAATATTTACCGTCAACAAGTGCAAGATCAGGAAAAAGTTTGTAGGAAATACTTTTCTTTGTCTGTGTATCGTGGCGGGTCAAAACAGCAGCCGGTGTAATTTCAGAACCAGTACCGCAGGTTGTCGGAATAGCAGCGATCGGAAGAGCTTTTAAATCTTTTTCGACATAGAAGCAGTCTCCGTTTTCTTCTGGATTAGCAATTAACAAAGCGATTGCTTTCGATGCATCTAATGGGGAACCTCCACCGATACCGATAACGAAATCTGCTTTAAATTCTTTGCCGATTTCTGCAGCTTTTACGACAGTTTCAACGGATGGATTTTCCTCGATTTCATTAAAAACTTTATACGGAACGGAGGCCTCTTCTAAAACAGCAATGACATCATCTAATGAACCATTTTTTTTAGAAGAACTGTGGCCGGTAATGACAAAAGCACGTGTCCCCAAAGCCAGTAAATCTTTTTTGTGGTTTTGTATACAGTTTCTTTCTGCATAAGTGTTTGTTGGATCAAAAAAACGCATGATAAACTCCTTTCGCGGTTAAAATAATTACAAGTATGATTTTTTAATCGAAGTCGAACGGGTGACTTATGACTGAATTGTAGCATAAGAGGAAGAAGGATTGCAAATTTTCAAGCTTTTTTCAAGCTTTTTTCATATTTTCAGCTTGCAGTATTTGATGATTATGTTAAGATATACTGTGAGACTTTGTCTCGTCATTTAAAATGTAACTACACAGAGTCATATAGATCATATAGATATGTTTGATTTTGAATTCTGGACAGTTATTTTAAATTATAAAGTGTCAGAGGATACTGATAAAATTTTTAAAAATTAAGGAGGTACCAATGAAGAAGATATTAGCACCGTCTATTTTATCTGCGGATTTTGCCAATTTAGGCAGGGATGTTCTGGCTGCAATTGATGCCGGAGCAGAATACGTGCATATCGATGTTATGGACGGAATGTATGTTCCACAGATTTCTTTTGGAAATCCTGTAATCAAGGCACTTCGTCCATTGACAGATGCTATTTTTGATGCACATTTGATGATAGAGGATCCCGGAAGATATATTGAAGACTTTGCAAAAGCAGGCGCAGATATTATTACAGTACATGCGGAAACCTGTACACATCTTGACAGAGTTGTGCATCAGATTAAGGATTGTGGAAAGAAGGCAGCTGTAGCTGTTAATCCTGCCACTCCGCTTTCCGCGATTGAGTATGTTCTGCCAGAGCTTGACATGGTATTGGTGATGACTGTGAATCCTGGATTTGGGGGACAGAAATATATCCCTTACTGTGGAGAGAAAGTCAGAGCACTTCGTCAGATGATCACAGAGAAGAATCTTAATGTTGATATTCAGGTTGATGGTGGAGTGAAAGCTTCTAATATAGCGGAAATCGCAGAATGTGGCGCCAATATATTTGTATGTGGTTCTGCTGTATTTGAGGGAGATATTCAGAAGAATGTTAAAGAAATTTTGGAACAGATGAACAAGTAAAACAGGGGTAAAATTTTATTAAAAACTTAAGTAAATGAGAGGTAAATACTATGAGTGAGTGTACACATGATTGCAGCAGTTGTGGAGAAAATTGTGCAGAAAGAGAGATGAAACCAGAAGATTTTCTTGTAAAGTTAAGTCAGGGAAGTTCTGTTAAGAAGGTTATCGGTGTTGTATCCGGTAAAGGTGGTGTAGGTAAGTCTATGGTAACTTCTCTTCTTGCAGCAGCTTCTATGAGAGAAGGATTTAAGACAGCTATCTTAGACGGAGATATTACAGGTCCATCTATTCCAAAGGCTTTTGGACTTTCCATAAATCTTGTAGGTAATGCAGATGGACTGATTCTGCCAGCGACAACAACTTGCGGAATTGATATTGTATCTGTGAACCTGATGCTTGCGAACGAAACAGATCCTGTTATCTGGAGAGGTCCGGTACTTGGCGGTGTGATCAAGCAGTTCTGGGGAGAAACATTATGGCATAACGTTGATTATATGTTTATCGATATGCCTCCAGGAACCGGTGATGTTCCACTGACTATTTTCCAGTCTGTTCCTTTAGATGGTATCGTTATCGTATCATCTCCACAGGAATTAGTTGGAATGATCGTAGAGAAGGCTGTTAACATGGCAAGAATGATGAATGTTCCTATTCTTGGTTTAGTAGAGAATATGAGTTATGTAGAGTGTCCTGACTGTGGCAAACAGATCAAGGTATTTGGAGAAAGCCATATCGATGAAATTGCAGCAGAGTATGCAGTTCCTGTTCTGGCTAAGATTCCAATGGATCCAACACTTGCTGCAGCCTGTGATGCAGGAAAGATTGAGTACGTTGAAAATAATTATATGAAAGATGCCATTGAGGTATTAAAGAAATTATAAAACGTCATGGAGGCGTAAATGGACAATAAAAATAATCAAAATGATAATCCAAACAAAAAGAAGAACATAAAATCTGCGATTATCCTGCTGGTCGTTTGTCTTGGAATTACTGCTCTCTTTACTTCTGTGATGAGCCGTTATAAAAACGGCTCCCAGAAGAAGATCTCGTATAGTAAGTTCCTTACGATGCTGGATAAGGGAGAGATTAAAAAAGTACAGGTCGCAGATCGCAAGATTTATATTGAACCGAAAACACAGCAGAATCCATTAATGAAGACAACGTATTATACGGTTTCAATGAATGATGCATTGCTCGTCAATCGTTTAAAAGAAGCAGAAGATCAGAATAAGATCAGCTCTTATGAACAGCAGGACAGCAGTGGATCGAATGCGATTCTTTCTGTTATGGTTAGTTATGTACTTCCGTTTGTGCTGATTTATGGAATGATGTATTTCGTTATGCGTGGAATCGGCAAAGGCGGCGGTATGATGGGCAGCGTAGGAAAGAGTAATGCCAAAGTATATGTCGAGAAAAAGACAGGGGTTACTTTTGCAGATGTTGCCGGTCAGGATGAGGCAAAGGAAAGCCTTACTGAAATGGTAGACTTCCTCCATAATCCAGGTAAATATATTGAAATTGGTGCAAGATTGCCAAAGGGAGCATTATTAGTAGGACCTCCGGGAACAGGTAAAACTTTACTGGCAAAGGCAGTAGCCGGAGAAGCAAATGTACCATTTTTCTCATTAAGTGGTTCAGACTTTGTAGAGATGTTCGTTGGTGTTGGTGCTTCCAGGGTTCGTGATCTGTTTAAACAGGCACAGTCCATGGCACCATGTATTATTTTTATCGATGAGATTGATGCAATCGGTAAGAGTCGTGACAGCCGTTACGGTGGCGGTAACGATGAACGTGAACAGACGCTGAATGCTTTACTTGCAGAGATGGATGGCTTTGATTCTTCAAAGGGTCTTGTTATTTTAGCAGCGACAAACCGACCGGAAGTACTGGATAAAGCACTTCTTCGACCGGGACGTTTTGACCGGCGAGTTATTGTAGAACGACCGGATCTTAAGGGACGTGTTGAGACATTAAAGGTACATGCAAAGAATGTTAAGATGGATGAGACAGTGAACTTTGATGAGATTGCTCTGGCAACTTCAGGAGCGGTTGGTTCCGATCTTGCGAATATGATCAATGAGGCAGCGCTTGCGGCAGTAAAAGCCGGCAGGGAAGCGGTATCTCAGAAAGATCTTTTAGAAGCTGTAGAAGTAGTTATTGCAGGTAAAGAAAAGAAGGATCGTATTCTTGGCGAAGAAGAAAAGAAAATCGTTGCTTACCACGAGGTGGGGCATGCGATGGCAATCGCTGTACAGAAGAATACAGAACCGGTTCAAAAGATTACGATTGTTCCAAGAACAATGGGAGCGCTTGGTTATACGATGCAGGTTCCGGAAGAAGAAAAGTACCTTATGAGTAAAGAGCAGATGCTTGGAGAACTTGTAACACTTTTTGGAGGACGTGCAGCAGAAGAAGTTGTATTCCATTCTGTTACAACAGGAGCTTCTAATGATATCGAAAGAGCAACACAGATTGCAAGAGCGATGGTGACACAGTACGGTATGTCTGAGAAGTTTGGTCTTATGGGTTTGGAATCCATTCAGAATCGTTATCTTGACGGACGGGCGGTAATGAACTGTTCCGATGCAACAGGTGCACTCATCGATGAAGAAGTAAAAGAAATGCTCAAAGTGGCATACGATAAGGCGAAGAAGATTATTGAAGATCACAGAGAAGTTATGGATGAGATTGCAGAATTCCTGATCGAAAGAGAGACAATTACCGGTAAAGAATTTATGGAAATTTACAATAAATCTTTAAAGAAAGATGAACCGGAAAGTGTTGAAGAGGATAAGGAGAAAACAGAGTTATCCGAAGTAGAAACGGTATCAGAAGAATCTTCATTAAAAGATGCGGAAAGTCAGGATGCACAGAAAGTTACCGAAAAGAAAGACAGTGAGGAAGTAAAACAGGAAGAGTAAATTATGTTTGATATTCAGGAAGAACTGAAAAAACTTCCGGCAAAGCCAGGAGTTTATCTGATGCATAATGCCAAGGATGAAATTATCTATGTTGGCAAAGCACGAATTCTTAAAAATCGTGTGCGTCAGTATTTTCAGAGCAGTTATAATAAGAGTATAAAAATCCAGCACATGGTTTCTCATATTGCTTATTTTGAATATATCATTACAGACTCAGAGTTAGAGGCTCTGGTTTTGGAATGCAATCTGATTAAAGAACACCGCCCGCATTATAACACGATGTTGAAAGATGATAAAAGTTATCCATACATTCGTGTTACGGTGCAGGAAGATTATCCAAGAATTTTATTTTGCCGACAGGTAAAGAGAGATAAATCGAAATATTTCGGTCCGTATACAAGTGCGGGGGCGGTGAAAGATACAATTGAACTAATGAGAAAAGTATACAAAATACGGAGTTGCAGCCGGTCTTTGCCTAAAGAGATAGGGAAGGACCGGCCCTGTCTTTATCATCAGATAAATCAGTGTGATGCACCATGTCAAAATTATATTTCAAGAGAAGAGTATCGGAAATATGTGGATAAAGCCCTAAAGTTTTTAAATGGAGATGAGAAGGAAATCATAAATAATCTTGAAGATAAAATGAAGAAAGCGGCAGCAGAACTGGAATTTGAACAGGCAGCAGAGTACCGCGATCTGATTGAAAATGTAAAGCGAATCGGGGAAAAACAAAAGATTAATGATACCGGTGGGGATGACAGAGACATTATCGCACTTGCTAAAGCAGGAGACGAAGCGGTTGTGGCAATATTTTTTATCCGAAGCGGAAAGCTCCTTGGCAGGGATCATTTCCATATGACAGGAATCGGGGATAGCGAAAAACAGGAGATTTTAACGGATTTTATTAAACAGTTTTATGTTGGAACACCATTTATCCCAAAAGAAATATTAACGCAGGAAGATGTTCTGGATAAAGAAATTCTTGAAAAATGGCTTTCAGATAAGAGAGGGTCAAAGGTAAACTTTGCGATGCCGAAAAGAGGCAGTAAGCATCAGATGATGGAACTTGCCAGAAAAAATGCACAGAACGTGCTGATTCAGGATAGCGAAAAACTGAAAAGAGAAGAGCATCGGACGATTGGAGCAGTTCATGAATTAGAGCAGCTTCTTGGAATTGAAAACTTAAATCGTATGGAAGCATTCGATATTTCTAATACAAATGGTTATGAGAATGTCGCATCTATGGTTGTTTTTGAAAAAGGCAAAGCAAAAAGAAGTGATTACCGGAAGTTTAAAATACGGACAGTAGCGGGACCAGATGATTACCGCTGTATGGAGGAAGCGTTAGAGAGAAGATTTTCTCATGGTATCAGAGAGCAAAAAGAACGAGAAGAAAAAGGGCAGGATATTTCGTTTGGAAGTTTTACTCGTTTTCCCGATATTCTCATGATGGATGGAGGAAAAGGACAGGTAAATATTGCAGTAAAAGTTCTTGAAAAAATGGGGTTAAACATTCCGGTCTGTGGCATGGTAAAGGATGATTTCCATCGGACAAGAGGTCTTTATTATCAGAATGAGATTATTGATTTTCCAAAGAATTCTGAAGCGTTCCGCATGGTAACCCGTCTTCAGGATGAGGCACATCGTTTTGCTATTACGTATCATAAAGCTCTTCGCGGCAAAGAACAGGTACATTCCGTTCTCGATGATATCAAAGGAATCGGTCCGGCAAGAAGGAAGAGTCTTATGAAGTATTTTAAAGATATAGGAAAAATCAAAGAGGCTTCAGTAGAAGAACTTTGTAAGGCAGATGGAATTACTGAAAAAACAGCAGAAGAAATTTATCGCTTTTTTCATACGGCTACTTCTAAAAAAAATGGGGATGTGGTATAGTAGACATACGAGTGTAGATACTAACATTGTGAAAAACAGAGATGTATCCCGGTGCTGTTCGACTTGAATGTATAAAAAGACTCCGGGAGTATATCAGGAATGATACGGAGGAGATTATGTACAAAGTAAAACTTACAGAATTTGTAAAAAAGATGAACTTAAAAAGCCTGTTACCGGATATTGATACAGACAGTATTATGATCGAACAGTCAGGCGTTAATCGTCTTGCATTACAGCTTGCAGGTTTTTTTGAACATTTTGATTCAGAGAGAATACAGGTTATCGGTAATGTTGAGGCAGCATATATAAAGCAGATTCCAGAAGAATCCATCACCCAGCTGTGTGAGAAGATTTTCAGTTTTAATATTCCATGTCTTGTATTTTGTCGTGGCTTAGAGCCAATACCACAGATGCTTGATATAGCAGAGAAAAACGGTGTTCCGATCTTTACAACAGAGATGACGACATCAGACTTTATTGCGAATTCTGTACGTTGGCTGAGTGAGGAACTCGCTCCACGTATTTCTATTCATGGTGTTTTAGTTGATGTATATGGTGAAGGTGTACTCATTATGGGTGAGAGCGGAATCGGAAAGAGTGAGGCAGCCCTTGAACTGATCCATCGTGGTCATCGTCTTGTATCAGATGATGTTGTTGAGATCCGTAAGATCAGTGATGATACTCTACTTGGAACTTCACCGGATATTACAAGACATTTTATTGAACTCCGCGGTATTGGTATTGTTGATGTGAAGACACTGTTTGGTGTGGAGAGCGTAATGTATAACCAGACAATTGATATGGTGATCCGTCTGGAAGACTGGAACAGAGAAGCGAATTATGACAGACTTGGTTTAGATGAAGAATATATCGAGTTCCTTGGCAACAAAGTTGTCTGCTATTCGATTCCAATTCGTCCGGGCCGTAATCTGGCGGTTATCGTTGAGTCTGCAGCAATTAATTATCGAGCAAAGAAGATGGGATATAATGCGGCACAGGAACTGTACAACCGCGTAACAGGAAGTCTTTCTAACAATACAGAAACAGAGAAGGACGAGTAATTTTTTGTTTAGAAAATTCTGGGCAGAATTGTATATAGAACTTTTTTGTCCAGTAAATGTTCTGAAAGATGGCAAAAATGTTAGATTTTTTTGGCGTTTTATCTAAAGGGAGAAGAAAAGCTCCCTTTTATTTTGTGTTTTTTCCACATTGTACTTCCACACATTTTAGAGTATCATATAGTATGTATCTAAATATTGGATGCAACTATATCGTTGTCATATATGTTTTAGATAGGAGATATAGGAGATATTATGAATAAGGAATTCCTTCAGAGTTTGAGAGAACAGATTAAATCAGGAACAGTTACAGAGCAGGAGCCGATGAGCAGACATACGAGTTTTTCTATTGGCGGTCCGGCAGACGTTTTTGTTCAGCCGGCAACAAAGGAAGAAATCAAGAATGCGATTTTTTGTGCCAAAGAAGCAGGGGTTCCTTTTTTTGTTATGGGTAACGGAAGTAACCTGTTGGTATCCGATGAAGGTTTTCGGGGAATGATCATCCAGATAGGAAAGAACTTCCAGGAGATTTCTGTGCAGGATACAGTAATAGAAGTACAGGCAGGAGCACTCCTTAGCAGGACTGCGAGAGCTGCATGGAATGCCGGACTTACCGGTTTTGAATTTGCAGCGGGAATCCCGGGAACCACAGGTGGAGCTGTCGCTATGAATGCGGGAGCATACGGTGGAGAGATCAAGGATGTTATTCTTGATGCGCAGGTGTTAACGCAGGATGGAGAGTTCCTTACTTTGACGGCTGAAGAATTAGAATTATCTTACCGTCACAGTTGTATTTTTGAGAAAAACTATGTTGTAGTATCTGCACGTTTTGCATTTGAAAAAGGAGATGCAGATCAGATCCGGGGAAGAATGGATGAACTGGCCAAAGCCAGAAGGGAGAAGCAGCCTCTGGAATTTCCGAGTGCGGGAAGCACTTTTAAAAGACCGGAAGGATATTTTGCTGGAAAGTTGATTCAGGATGCCGGATTAAAGGGATATACCGTAGGCGGTGCACAGGTATCTGAAAAGCACAGTGGTTTTGTAATCAATCGTGGAGGTGCCACAGCAGAAGAAGTAGTTTTTCTGATCAAGCAGGTACAGAAAAAAGTAATGAAACAGTTTAATGTTATGATGCAGCCGGAAGTCCGTTTTATCGGATTTACGGATACAGAGGTGAGAGAGTGAGATTTGTAATAGTTTCCGGTATGTCAGGTGCCGGAAAGAGTACTGCGCTGAAGGTTCTTGAAGATTTTGGGTTCTTTTGTGTAGATAATCTGCCAGTAGCATTGCTTCCTAATTTCGGAGAGATTGCGTCTGACAGGCAGACAGAAGTAGATAAAGTTGCCGTTGGAGTAGATATCCGTAACGGAGAACAGCTTTCGAAGCTGAACAGTCAGCTAGATACATTGTGTGAACTTGGTATTGAATATGAAATCTTATTTCTGGATGCAGATGATGAGACACTTGTTAAAAGATATAAGGAAACAAGAAGGACACATCCTCTTGCAAAAGAAGACCGCATAGAAACAGGCATTGCAAGAGAAAGGGAGATGATTTCCTTTATTCGGGATAGTGCGGATTATATTATCGATACGACAACTCTTCTTACTAGAGAATTACGTCAGGAAGTGGAGAAAATTTTTGTCGGAACGGAAAGTTACGGCAACTTTATTATTACTGTACTTTCTTTTGGTTTTAAATATGGAATACCGTCTGATGCGGATCTTGTATTTGATGTCCGCTTCCTTCCGAATCCTTATTATGAGCAGGCATTACGTCCACTCACAGGGAATGATCGTTCTATTCAGGAATATGTCATGAAGAATGGAGATGGAAGAAGATTTCTTGATAAGCTGGAAGATTTAATGCAGTTTCTTATTCCGCGTTATCTTGACGAGGGAAAGAACAGCCTTGTGATCGGTATTGGATGTACAGGTGGAAAGCATCGGTCTGTTACCATAACGAATGGATTGCATGCAAGATTAAAGAAGCTTCCATATACTGTTCGTATGGAACACAGGGATATTGAAAAAGATGCCCGGACAAAAGGAAAGTAACGAATGGAAGGAGATAGAATATGTCATTTTCTTCTGAAGTAAAAGAAGAACTTTCTCATGTGGACGGTCATGAAATTCATTGCAAGATTGCAGAACTTGCTGCGATCATTGGTTTATGTGGAAGACTGCAGTGTGAAGAGGGAAGATATTCGCTGATTCTTCACACAGAAAATGTAGCGGTAGCCAGAAGATTTTATTCCCTGATTAAAGAAGTTTTTCATTTTCAGCCGGAAGTTTCCACCACGCAGCATGACTACTTAAAAAAGAATCGCTTTTACATGATCTCGATCAAAGATTCTGCTCAGGCATTGAAGATTTTAAAGACAGTACAGCTTATAAATAATCTGGGTCAGATGGATGAAGAATTTTTTGTAAAAGATAATCCAGTGCTGCAGAGAACCTGCTGCCGCAGAGCTTTTTTGCGGGGAGCATTTCTTTCTGCTGGTTCCATTACAGACCCGGAAAAGAATTATCATTTTGAGATTGCCTGTGTTTCAAAAGAGAAAGCAGAGCAATTAAGAGAATTATTTGAATTTTTTGGATTGGAAGCGAAGATTGTATTGCGGAAGAAATACTATGTAGTATATCTTAAAGAAGGTGCTATGATTTCGGACGCATTGAATATAATAGAAGCACATATCTCTTTGATGAAGTTTGAAAATGTACGTATTCTTAAAGATGTACGTAACTCAGTGAATCGAAGAGTAAACTGCGAAGCAGCAAACATAAATAAGACCGTTTCCGCGGCGAGAAAACAGATTGAAGATATTGAATATATAAAAAATACAGTTGGTTTAGAACGATTATCAGAGAATCTTCGAGATATTGCGTATGCAAGATTAGAAGAGCCGGATGCGACATTGAAAGAACTTGGTGAAAAGTTAAATTCTCCGGTAGGTAAATCAGGTGTAAATCACAGATTAAGAAAGCTGAGTCAGATAGCTCAGGATATTCGGGAAAAAGGGTATTTGTAATTTTTTTCAGTATTTGCTTTAGTAAGTCTGAAAATACTAAGATAAAATTCATTTATAGCAAAACAGGAGGTTAATATGATTTCAAAAGAGATGGAGATTAAGATCCCTTCGGGATTAGATCCAAGCACCATTGCATTATTTATTCAGATTGCCAGTCAGTATGACAGCAGCGTATATGTGGAGGTGAAAAACAAAAAGGTGAATGCCAAGAGCATTATGGGAATGATGACTTTAGGTGTTCCTGCAGGCGGAAAAGTTAATGTAGTTGCAGAAGGAAACGATGAAACAAAAGCAATTGAACATATAGGAAAGTATTTAAATAACGAACAAGAATAATAATTGTTTGACAGAAAAGAATAAAAGAAAGGGGCTGTCGCACCAAAAACAGCCCTACCCTATGGCAGGGATTCATGCATTGCATGGAATCGCTGCCATATTTTTATGAACAAGCGTGGGACCTATGGCATAATCGCAGACGACTTGCGTTTTGATACTCAACTTTCGAACGTTTATGGAAACGCCATTCGCCACGCCCGATGCCAAAAGCTGTTTTTGTTTTCCCTGTCTGTGGCAAAGCAAAAGAAAAAAGAAGGGAAGATCTGGAACGGATCACCAGCGGGTATGGGATACAACTGAGGATGAACCGGAGTATCCAGACAGAAGGCTTAGATAAGTGCGTTTTTTCAGCAGTACAAGTGCTGTATCAAATTTACAAATTAAATTTATCCGTGTTTATGTCTGGGAACTTTTTTTTGTACAGGGTCCTTTGTTGTGAGAAACTGTACAGCTATTCCTAAAATGCAGAGCGCAAGTGTTAACGTTGCGCTTGAGTTCATAGAAGAAAGATTTGTTATTCCCATATATTCTGCAACACCGGGGAGAAGCCCGGCAGCGGAAGAACCGCATACGATTGCGGAAGTAAGGATAATAACCGGACGCATATATTTTACAGCAAGTACGCCAACAATAAGACCGGCAATTATGTTAATAAAGAACTGGATATCTCCTTCAAATGAAAATAATGTACCCGCAGCACTAAATGCAAAGGTAAAACACAGGATGAAAATTCCTATCCGGTAAATCCACAGGGCAAGAGCTGCAATGACCGCACCGCCAAGAATAATGCAGAGAACGGATGCAAAACCTTCAATATGAAGAAGCTGGGAGGAAACTGTCTGACCAATAAAGAGTCCGATAATGAAACCGGTAATACTCATAAAAACTTTGGACAGTTTATAACCAAAGAAACATCCAAGAAGAGCAAAGACAAGAGCAATTACAGAGCCAACAATCTTATAGGTGGTATCGGCTTCGGTTATGAGTCCGAGAAAACCATTATTAATAAAACTGTTCAGGCTGTCGCTGCTTCCGGAATTCAATGGAAGAGTGCCCATCAGAGAGCTATAGTCAATATTTAACAGGGACAACATAAAAATACCTTCTTTCGTGTTAAATTAAAAAAATTTAGATTGTTTTTCATTTTTTATTAATGATGTTATTTTAAATTCTGCTTGTGCTGATTTTTAGCTTAACATAATAAAGTATATTCTGCAATTTATTTCAGATAGAGTATTTTATAGATTTTTACGTGAAAAGATGATATGATAATACGAGTTGATTTGTAACTGTTTAAAGTTACATTTTAAAGTTACATTGTATAGATTGGGAAAGAGAGGAATTAGAGATGTCAAAGATTAGAACAAGATTTGCACCAAGTCCTACAGGAAGAATGCATGTCGGAAATCTTCGTACTGCTTTATATACGTATTTGATCGCAAAGCATGAAGGTGGAGATTTCGTTTTAAGAATAGAAGATACAGACCAGGGACGTTATTGTGAGGAAGCACTGGGTATTATTTACCGTACTTTAGAGGCAACAGGTTTAAAGCATGACGAAGGTCCGGATAAAGATGGCGGATTTGGCCCTTATGTTCAGAGTGAACGAGTGGCATCCGGTCTTTATATGGATTATGCAAAGAAACTTATCGAAAAAGGCGAGGCATATTACTGTTTCTGTGATCAGGAAAGATTAGATTCTTTAAAACAGAACGTAGGTGGAAAGGAAATCAGCGTATACGATAAACACTGCCTGCATCTTTCTAAAGAAGAAGTGGAAGCTAATCTGGCAGCAGGTAAGCCATTTGTCATTCGTGCGAATATGCCGAATGAGGGTGAGACTACATTCCATGATGAGATTTACGGAGATATCACACAGCCGAATGAAGAGCTTGACGATATGATCCTTATCAAATCTGACGGATATCCAACATATAACTTTGCCAATGTAGTAGATGATCATCTGATGCAGATCACACATGTTGTAAGAGGAAATGAATACCTTTCTTCTGCACCAAAATACACACATCTTTACAAGGCATTTGGATGGGAAGAACCAAAGTATATCCATTGTCCGCTAATTACAAATGAAGAACATCAGAAGCTTTCTAAGCGTTCAGGACATTCTTCTTATGAAGATTTAATCGAGCAGGGATTTGTTCCGGAAGCAGTCGTAAACTTTGTAGCCCTTCTTGGATGGAGTTCACCGGACAACAGAGAAATCTTCTCTTTAGAAGAGTTAGTAGAAGCATTTGACTATAAACACATCAGTAAGTCCCCGGCCGTATTTGATATGGTTAAGCTTAAATGGATGAACGGAGAATATTTAAAAGCAATGGACTTTGATACTTTCTACGAAATGGCAGAACCTTACATCAAGGAAGTCATCAAGAAAGATATGGATTTAAAGAAGATTGCAGCACTTGTTAAAACAAGAATTGAAGTATTCCCTGAAATCGGAGAGATGATTGACTTCTTTGAAGAAGTTCCAGAATACGATGTAGATATGTACACGAACAAGAAAAATAAAACAAATGCAGAAAAGTCTTTACCAGTATTACAGGAATTACTTCCAGTAATCGAAGCACAGGAAGACTTTACAAATGATGCATTATATCAGATGCTTCGTGGATTTGCAGATGAAAATGGTTACAAGCCAGGCTTCGTTATGTGGCCAGTGCGTACCGCTGTTTCCGGAAAGCGTATGACTCCAGGTGGAGCAACCGAAATTATGGAAATCATCGGAAAAGAAGAAACAGTAAGCAGAATGAAAGCTGCAATTGAGAAATTATCTAAATAATAATTACGGGGACACAGACGCCACTTTAGTAGAAGATATTGAGCTGAATTGTATGGAGTTTTCTAGAGAAAAAAGAATGGTTATAAGTTAGATTTTGTTCCGTTGCACTAAACATTCCATTCTGCCCAGAAAAACAGGAACTTGGGAAAAACGAGTCCCAAGTTCCTATGGTCAGAATTCCATAGCGCAAAGTCACAAAATGCAATACTTATAACCATTCTTTTTTCTTTACCATAGTTTTCCTACAATTCAGCATAAAATTTTGTTTCAGCGGCTGTCTGGTTTTGATAACAAATAGCAAATTAATTATTTCTGTTGGAAAGAGAAGGGGATTGCCCAGAAGATTATGAGAGTTAACCAGAGAAAAAATTCTCCAGAAGGTAGGAGACAGAGGTGGGTGTCATTTCACATCTGATATAATTTTTATACAATCGAGTAAGAAAGTATCCTCTTCTGGAGATATTGTATTCCATTTCGCAGATGCGCTTCTATAAGATTCAATACATAAATATTATCAAATCGATTATAAATAGATTCTCCGCCCAGTCCGGTGAGACAAATTAATTGTGTATTCGTTTTTTCGGCAAGATTCATTAATGGTTTTAAAAGATGTTCTGCATTAGTCTGGGCGAATGGATTATCCATCAAGAGTACTTTTCCTTCATGCATATCCATGAATATATCAGAATCATCTTTCCTCATATAATCCAGCAGACTTGAGAGAATGACAAATGCCGACAGGAATCCTTCTCCGCCTGAATTTCTTGCCACCTGATTCCAGCTTATCTGTCGTTCTCTCTGTTCTTCAATTTTATAAAGCTGAATCTGTACATTTCCAATCCCTACTACAGTATCATATAGGTTTTTACTCGTAACTTTTCTTCCAATATATTCCTGCGCATTTTCATTGTTTTCAAATAAGCGTATTCCTTCTTCTGTGATTTCATCTACAAAATCACTGAGACGAAGATTATATCATTTTTCGTTATCTTCCCAGACAGGCAAGGTTATTTTTAACATTTTCAAGGATTTTTCTCTGATTTTTATTGTAGAGTTACTGCCTATCCGCGCAAGATTTTTATGGATATTTTGAATATAATCCTGCAAAAGTTCTGTGAAATTTTTCTTTTCTGATTCAACCATCGAAATATCTACTTCCAGTTGTTTCATTAAAGAGTCGTAGGATGCTATCGTAACATTGAGCTGTTGTAAAACTTTATCTGCATCATCACAGATTTTCAGCATATTTTCTAATGGTGTTTTATAGCTTGCATCTTGAAAAGCTTCCTGCATTGCTCATATGAAATATCTTTCTGCATATACTGCACATTAATCGTATCTACATATGTTGCTATATCATCCATCGTACACTTTTCTTCTTTTAACGACTGTTCCATAATATAAAGTAATACGATAAATAAAAGATTTATCTGCTCATCGAACTTTGTAAATCCATACTGTTTCCACGATAATTTCTGAACACTGTTTTGAACAATGACTGCATACAAACCTACATTTTTCATTCTCCTGGGGAAATTCTTCAAAAATTCATACTGCATATTTTTTCTCCATCTAACTAAAAATCTGAAATATTTAAAATTTCCTGTGGAACATATCTTCCCTTTTCCAAAATTTCTTTCATCTGCTTTATTCGTTCTGTTGAAAAATAAGAAAAGAAAATATTTTTTATATTTCTATTTTGCCTCTCTTTGGTCTCCGGAATACTGACAGCCTTCACAGCTTTATCTAACAGCTTCTCATATCCGGCCATAAACGGAATGATTTTCCACTCTTCATTAAAAAGCTCAGCTAAATTCTCATAAATTCCAATACCTTCATAGTCCAGATCTCCAAAATAAAATATTTGGTTTCCTTCCGCCTGCATATAAGTGAATAATATGCAAGCGGTTCTGTCGTCTCGTAAATATTAAAAAAAGACAGCTCCAGTCCACACCGATTCAAAATACGCTTTCCCTGTCCTCTAGATAAGAACTTCTCCTGTCCCCAGATTTCAAAACTGCGTTCATTTACCGATACTTTAAACTGAAGTGTCTTTTTTTTATTTTTCAAATATTGATTTAACTCAAGCACCCATGTCCTGTCTGCTTCATAACTTTCTAAATGTCTTAAATAATAACCTACAGAAATATCCGGAACAATCTCATATCTTAATTCTTCAATATAAGTGCTATAGTCCTTCTTTTCTTCCAATACCCAGTACTCACGATAAAGAGCCGGACTCTTTCCATTCAATCTGGAAGCCTTCACCGGCTTAATCTTCTCTTCCTCCAGCAGATTCATAATGTACTCATACTGTTTTTGATAAGTTTGTTCTCTGCATTTTTCTAAAAGTTTTTCCAATAAAATTTTTTTCATATTCAAATTTCTCTATAAGATATTTCCTATAGAAACCTCCCCTGTCTACATAGGTACTCTCAGAATCTTTTTTTACTTGATTTTAATATTTCGTTTCACAAAAAACTCCAAGAATACCTATATGTTAGATATGTTCATGCGGGCGCCATTGAGAATCATATTTCTCTGCCAGCTCTCTTAAAAGCTTATTATATTCTTTTACATGTTCTTCCGGTGTGATCTCACCATTCATAAGTTTCTGTCCAAGTTTTTTAAATGCATTCTCTGAATTCATTTTTAACTCTCCTTTTATTTTGTCTAAAATTTTTACGCATAGTTTTTTATTCTATCACAAAATATAAGGAATGATAAGTAAAATTTTTAATACTTTGAATGTTTGAATGCTCTTCAAAAATAATACACTGATACTTTTTTAATTATAGCAGTTTCTAATGCCTTTAACCATAACTTTCAGGAATACCTCGGTAAAAAGATAAACAAAGCATAGATTCCACACATTGCAGGACAAAATATCTCATGATATACTTTTAAAAACACACCAAACTAAGGAGATGCTATTTATGAAAAAAGATGGTTTTTATTCATCCGGAGAATTTGCAAAAATGGCTCATATCACAAAGAAAACCTTACGATATTATGATGCCCACAATATTTTAAAGCCTTCTTATCTGACTCCTTATGGGGCGCGCTTCTATTCCGATGAAGATTTTGCCCGCCTGCAGCAGATTCTTCTATTAAAATATCTGGGATTTTCACTTGATGATATCCGGGAAATGACGATCAACGATTCTGACTATCATTTTATGGCAGATGCCTTGAAACTACAAAGAAAACTTGTTCAGGATAAAATAGAGCAGCTCCAGCTAGTAGAACGTGCGATTCAGGATACCTCCAAAGCAATTGAAGAAGAACACAGTGTAAACTGGAGTCAGATGCTTAAGCTGATCCATCTTACCGGTATGGAAAAAAGTATGAAAAACCAGTATCAGAATGCATCCAATATTTCCGCACGTATTCAGCTTCATAATAAATACAGCACGAACACACAAGGCTGGTTTCCCTGGATCTTTGATCAATGCCACATGGCAGAACATTCGACCGTTCTTGAGCTTGGCTGCGGTGATGGTTCTTTATGGCTTGAAAATAAAGAAAAAATTCCAAAACAGCTCCATGTCGTTCTTTCAGATATTTCAGAAGGAATGCTTCGTGATACCCGGCGTGCCATTCATGCAAATGTAAAAACATCCCGCTTTGATTTCCAGGTTTTTGACTGCGAGCGGATTCCATATCCTGATAACAGCTTTGATCTTGTCATTGCCAATCATATTTTATTTTACTGCAAAAATCTCACCTCTGTTTTTGAAGAAATTTCCCGCGTACTAAAAACAGGAGGCACCTTTGTATGCAGTACCTACGGCGCAGCTCACATGAAAGAAATCAATGAGCTTGTCTCAGAATTCGATGACCGCATTGTTCTTTCGGCAGACCGGCTTTTTGAACGTTTTGGAAAAGAAAACGGTGCAGATCTTCTTGCTCCATATTTTCAAAATATAAAATGGTTATCCTATGAGGACTCCCTCCATGTTACAGAACCGGAAACCTTAATATCTTACGTTCTGTCCTGCCATGGCAATCAAAACCAGTATATCATTGACCACTACAAAGAATTTCGAAATTATGTAAGAAAAAAAACAGAAGATGGCTTCACTATTACAAAAGACGCCGGGATTTTTATTACTATTTAATTCATTGAGAGAAAACAGACGAAAATAAAAAGAATAGACTATAGCAAATGTAAAGATATCACTGCGTAGAAAATGCCTGTTCGGCATTTTTACTTGCTCTCACATTACATTTGCTATAGTCTATTCTTTTTATTTTCTGCTTGTTGGCTCCAGAGAAATGAACGCAATAGTCTTTGGGAGAATAAGGGGGGAGAGGTCAGAAGTCTACTGCTTACTCGGAAGATATCTCTGTCATGGAATTTTATTTATCTGCTCTCACATTACATTTCCTATGGTTATTCTTTTTAATTTCTTTTTTCGTCTGTTTCCTCTAAATGAATCAATTCAACGTCTCATTCATACTGCCAGTTCGATATCCTGTTAAGTCCATTGTAACATAGGTAAATCCATACTCTTTGAAAGCTTTGGTAATCCGGTTTCGGTTTTCATCTGCAATTAATTTAGAAAATTCTTCCGGCAGAATTTCAATTCGCGCAATCATGCCATGGATTCTTACACGTACTTGATAAAATCCCATGTCAAGAAGTAACTGTTCTGCTTTATCTACCATTTTCAGTTTTTCTTCAGAAATGGTTTCTCCATATACAAAACGAGAGGAGAGACAGGCAAAGGATTGTTTATTCCAAGTTGGCAATCCCAAGTCTTTGGAGAGCGTGCGAATATCATCTTTATTTAATTCACTGGCTCTTAACGGACTTTTTATTCCCAATTCTTTTACAGCCTGTAGACCCGGCCGGTAGTCTCCATTGTCATCAAGATTAGAACCTTCTACAATTGCAGCTACATGTTCTTCTTCTGCAATTTTCCATATTTTTTCAAAAAGTTCTTTTTTGCAAAGATAACAACGATTCTTTGGATTATGCCGAAACCCCTCAATATCTAATTCTTCAGATTCTACAATGAGATGTCGGATGCCTTCTTTTTTACAAAATGCTTTTGCTTCTTTTAATTCTCTTTCTGGAAAGGAACAGGATTTTGCAGTGACAGCAATACAGTTCTCCCCTAATGTGTCATGTGCAACTTTCAGTAAAAATGTAGAATCTACTCCACCAGAGAAAGCTACTGCTGCACTTCCTAATTCTTTTAAAAAATTCTCTAAATGTTCTTTCTTTTTATTCTGTTCTATTGATGCCATAATAAAATCCTCCAAATGTCATATTGGTTGCATAGTACAACTATATACCCACTTTGTCAATAGGTTTATATGTTGTTGCGAATTTTCTTTAACAAAATCAAAGATAGTGCTATAATTAAAAAATCAATATTATAAAAGGAGATTTTCACATGGATTACAGACGTTTTAAAGATACCATCTGTCTCCGCCTTGACCCCGGCGAAGAAATCATAGAACAGATTGAAAAAGTAGCAAAAAAAGAAAAGATTCATCTTGCACAGATTAATGGATTAGGCGCACTCAATGACTTTACTACTGGTGTTTTTGATACCTCAGAAAAAAAGTTCTATCCCGTTCATTTTGAGGGGGCTTATGAAATTATTTCCTTAACAGGAACTGTCACAAGACAGGACGGCGAAGTATATCTTCACCTTCACATGGCTGCCGGTGATAAAGATGGCCATGTATTTGGCGGGCATTTAAATATGGCCTATGTCAGTGCTACTGCTGAAATCCAGATTCAGATTATTGATGGAACAATTAATAGAAAATACGATGAAAAAATAGGACTCAACTTGTTTGATTTTACTATTTAATTCATTAGAGAAAACAAACGAAAAAAGAAATAATACCATATCCCACCTGCTCTGTAGTCGCTGTGTTTAAGATGCTTATCTGCATCGTAAACACGCTCCGAAGCCGCATCTGGGATATGGTATTATTTCTTTTTTCTGTGTTTTGGCTCCAGAAGGAATGAATTCAATAGTCTTTGGGGAGATAAAGGGGGATAGGTCAGAAGTCTACTGCTTGCTCGAAAGATATCTCATCAGAAGATTATATTCTATCTTTAACGAGTAGTAAAAAGAAAGGGCATATGAAGTTCATGAAGATGGTGGTTTCGGAAACTGAAATTACTGGTTAATATTGGATGATTTAGAAGGAAATCAAAGCAGAAATCTATTCTTTTCTTCATTAGTTAACTGTGTTACTTTTATTCCTTTTTCTTTGGCATAGTTCATCAATCCTCTTAAATCCACTTTTTTTTGAATTTGGCTTAACATAATAGGTTCTGGCATATGTCTTAAAGATTCTTTATATTTCGTCATCTGTCCAGTCATAATCATACATCTCCATAATTCTTTTCGCATTCTCCTCATCAATAGCAAATTGATAAGGGTGTAACATCGCTATTATTTCCCCGTTAAACACTTCAACATAATGCTGAAGCAAATTTTGATTTGCAGCAAATCCATACATAAATCCACCAAATCCATATTCTAATGATTTCTGTGCAGCAATTGCAAATAAATGTCCTCCTACACCAAAATATTTAACATCCTCAGATAGTAACTTATTATTATCTGGACTTGCACACATCCAGGTAATATATAGTGCATTTGTATTTTTATCCGGAGCTACTGCTACTAAGCCTTGTATATCAACGGAACCTTCTACAACCAATGCATATATTTCATTTTCAGTAATCAAAGAAGCCCAATTTATATACCAACCAGTTTTTCTGTTGTATTTTCTTAAGAAAGTTTTTCTCTTGATACGAATTACTTCTGTTTGAACCAACTCCCCAGTTTTTGCATCTTTTAAACAAGGAGTAAATTCATCAATAATCACATTAATCATTATCGTTTACCCTTTCTTATAACTGGTCAAAAACTGAATTCATATTATTTATTTACTTTTTTACATTATAATATACATATTTTATGGTGTCAACATGGAAATTTACAGTTTTCTTGTTCTTGAGTTTAATTTTGATTTTCCCCTAATTAAAAGTGAATTTTCATCATTGTTCCAGACAGAGTCGACATATAATACATACATATTCTGTCCATCAAAAATATATTCTCTTCCGAAAATTTTCATTTCAAATACTAATTTGTTGGGGACACAGACGCCGCTTTAGTAGAAGATATTGAGCTGA
>OKSA01000365.1_pt1 | contig 43742 bp, 43 predicted proteins | sample 1601181 | NCBI WGS metagenome assembly OKSA01 (sample SAMEA3541538, study PRJEB24748) | human gut metagenome | biome: human gut; feature: human-associated habitat; material: faeces | place: China | collected 2012
CTATATTGTTGATATTTTCTTTTGTATTCGTGACAGAGTTAGTTTTCCCAGATCCTGAAGGCGTTATGGCTATCACTTCAGAAAATGCTTACTTCATCCATTCCAAACATTCTTCCAATTACGATTTATATGTAGATGGAAAGTATTTAACAACTTTAGATCATATTCCCGAGGAAATGACCGATTTTCAGATAAAGGAGCAATAAACACATGAAAAAGAAAGTCAAATTAATTCCAGTTTATCTATTGGTATTTAGCTTATTTTCACCATGTACTACTCAGGCTGCTGCAAGTATTACTCATTCCGCTTATACGGCAACGCCTCAGAAAATCTCTATCTCTCCAAGACGTAGTGATAAAATTGAATGGAGATATAAAACAGTAAATGGTGTTCTGTACAAGCGGAAATACAATAAAACGACTCATGAATGGATTGGCAAGTGGGTTAAAGCTTAGTAATTTCAATTCATCCTAATCGAGTAGGAGACGGTGACTAACCGCCGTCCTCTCACAGCACCGTACGTCAGACTGTCTAACAATTAAGAAAAATGCTATAATAAAACTATCAAATTGGGATATATTTCCTGCACTAAAAAAACGCCACAAACTGTGACGTTTTTAGTACCATCTATATTTCAGTGAGATTTCTTGATTCTAAAACTCACTTTTTCCATACTTTACAGTTACCACTGCAACAACTTTTTCATTTTCAAACACTTCATAAATGATAATATAGTTTTCTACAGTCAACTGCCTATATCCTTTAAAAGCATAAAATCCATATTTTCTTTCTGCCCCTCGATATGGCTGTTCTTCCAAACTTAAAATTGCTTTTTCAAGTTTTTCTGCCAGTGCAATTGCATTATCAGCATAATTACTAACAAGAAGTGCCTGCTCGTATATCTTATCAATATCTCTATATTCCTGTGGAAACATTTTTACGGTATATTTATCCCAAATGTTTCCTCCTGAGTTCTCCCAATGCCTCACGTGCATCTAATAATTCTGCACCTTCTGCGACTTCCCATTCTGCTTCAAAAATTGCCTTATCAATCTGATTTGTGCTGAGTAATTCTTCATAAGTTTCCATACTCATAACTACTAAATCTCCATAACCATTTTTTGTAATAAATACTGGTTGCTGTTGTTTGTGATATATTTCAGATATTTCATTTGTATTTCTTAAATCTGTAATTGGTTTTATTACTGGTATTGTAACTCCTCCTTTCTTTGTACATTATTATAACAGAATATTGTACATTTATCAATTTGCAAACCTGATGGAGTAGATCACTAACTTCTTTCTTCATTTTCCAAAACCTTCTGCTGATATCTCATGTCTGCCACCGTGTACACTGTGATGAAAGCCTTCGGATCAAGATTATTGATGTAATCCATGAGTTTCTGATACTCATTTTTATCTACGATCGTAATGATCTCGTGTCTTTTATCTAAATTGTACGCTCCGATGGCATCATAAATGGTTGCTCCACTATGAAGCTCATGCAGAATAAAATTCCGAAGTTCTTCTTCATACTTTGTAATAATACATACTCTTCGTTTCAGATTCTGCCCGAAGATAAAATGGTCTACCACCATCCCATTAAAATAAGTACCAAGAACGCTTAAAACCACCGTCTTCTTATCATATACAAGTGCTGCCGAAAGCGCCACACACATACCGGCTAAAGACATGGCTTTCCCCAATTCGATGTGCAGATATTTATTCATGATCTTAGCCACAATATCAAGTCCGCCGGAAGAAGCATTCATATTAAAGAGAATACTGAGTCCTACACTGACTACCAGAACATAACAGAGGACATCCAGTTCCTGGGTTTTTGTCAGGGAACCGATATTCGGGAAAATCCGTTCAAAAATACCGATAAATACCGGCAGTAAGATACTGGTATACACGGTTTTCGTACCAAATTCCCGTCCACATGTTATGAATCCGATGATCAAAAGAACAACATTCAGGACCATTGTGATCACTGAAAGCGGTAAAGGTATAAAATTCGTAAGAATAATTCCAAGACCGGAAATACTGCTGACCGATGCATGGCTCGGCACCAGAAAGAAATAAACCGCTGCAGCGATAATTGCCACTGCAGCGGTAAGTGTAAATAGTTCCCATACAACTTCTTTGCAATTGATTTGTTTTTTCATTCTCAAACCTACCCTATCATGACATTTTTATAGAACTGCTATTTTACTTCTCTGCTCGGAAGGACTTGCAGTGCTATATATACAAGTATAGCGTATGCACAAAAAAATTGATAGTATTTTTTAATTTATGTAAATTTTGTTGAATCCTGTTGTTACTGTTCACTCCCGTGTCAATCACTACGCTGATTGGCACGGAGGATGCACGTTTTATCTTGAATGGCATCTCGCCCATCGCCAAAGGCGATTTAAAATGGCGAGATGCGTTGCTGGTCACAGGTACTGTGAACAGTAACATCCTGTCTTTTGAATCTTATTCAGCAATTGCATTCCCGGTGTACAACTGATAATATTTTCCCTTTTCTGAAATCAGTTGGTCATGGGTACCTCTTTCGATAATGCGTCCCTGTTCCAGAACCATGATACAGTCGGAATTCCGAACCGTAGACAGACGGTGTGCGATCACAAACGTAGTACGTCCATGCATCAGTCTGTCCATGCTTTCCTGAATAATACGTTCAGTACGCGTATCAATAGAGCTTGTAGCCTCATCCAGGATCAGTACCGGCGGATCTGCAACTGCTGCTCTGGCAATTGCAAGAAGCTGTCTCTGTCCCTGGCTTAAGTTTGCCCCATCCCCTGTGATGACCGTATCATATCCTTCCGGAAGTCTACGGATAAATCCATCTGCATTTGCCAATTCTGCTGCTGCAAAGATTTCTTCATCTGTTGCATCCAGTTTTCCAAAACGGATATTGTCTTTTACCGTTCCTGTGAACAGATGTGTATCCTGCAGTACAATTCCAAGGGAACGTCGCAGATCCGCTTTCCGAATCTTGTTTATATTAATTCCATCGTAGCGGATTTTTCCATCCTGAATATCATAAAACCGGTTGATCAGATTTGTAATGGTTGTTTTTCCTGCTCCTGTCGAACCTACAAAGGCAATTTTCTGTCCTGGCTCTGCATACAATTTCACATCATGAAGCACGATCTTATCATTATTGTACCCGAAATCCACACCATCAAATACTACATTTCCCTTAAGCTCAATATAATCTACCGAACCATCTGCCTGATGTGTATGCTTCCATGCCCAGCATCGGGTATGTTCCTTACATTCTATAAGTTTTCCATTTTCTTTTTTCACATTAACCAGAGTCACATACCCGTCATCTACTTCCACTTTCTCATCCAGAAGGGTAAAGATACGCTCTGCTCCTGCAAGTGCCATTACAATAGCATTCATCTGCTGGCTGACCTGATTGATCGGCATACTGAAGCTTTTATTGAATGTCAGAAAGCTTGCCAGACCTCCCAGTGTAAATCCACCGACACCATTTAATGCAAGTGCACCTCCTACAATCGCACAGATTACATAACTGATATTTCCAATCTGCGCATTCATAGGTCCGAGGAAATTAGCATAGATATTTGCACGGTCTGCGCTCACATACAGTTCTTCATTCAGCTGTTTGAATTCTTTCCTGCTTTCATCTTCATGGCAGAAGACTTTTACAACCTTCTGTCCATTCATCATTTCCTCGATAAATCCATTGACCTTACCGAGATTTCTCTGCTGTTCCAAAAAGTATTTTCCACTCTGCCCTGCTGCTTTTTTCGTCCCGAAAATCATAATTGCAACCATGACCATCGTCACAACTGTCAGTGGGATATTTAAGATCAGCATACTGACAAACACACTGACGATCGTGAAGCCACTGTTGATGATCTGCGGAATACTCTGGCTGACCATCTGCCGCAGGGTATCAATATCGTTCGTGTAAATTGACATGATATCACCATGTGCATGGGTATCAAAATATTTGATCGGCAGCTTTTCCATATGTTCAAACAGCTCATTACGCATATTCATCATCATTCCCTGTGTCACATTGATCATGATACGGTTATATGCGTAAGTCGCAACGATTCCGATTCCGTAAAATACCGCAACCCTTTCAATTGCATGTGCAAGCGGTGAAAAGTTCGGTGTACCGTCAGACAGCAGGAACGGTGTAATATATTTGTCGATCAGATCTCTTGTAAACATCGTTCCCTGCACATTTGCGATAACTCCTACAAATATAAGGATAAATACTGCAATACAATGAACTTTATAATCACGGAAAATGTAGTTTATCAGACGCATCAAAAGTTTCCCCGGATATTTCACTTTATTCTGTGGTCTTCCCATCGGTCTTGGCATTATGCTTCACCTCCGTTTTCATCAAAATCTCCTCCGCCCTGAGTCTGCGATTCGTATACTTCGCGGTAAATTTCATCGGTCTTCAGCAATTCTTCGTGTGTACCAAATCCATGAACCTGCCCTTCATCCATAACGATGATACGGTCTGCATCCTGCACACTGGATACACGCTGTGCAATGATCAGCTTTGTTGTATCCGGGATTTCTTCACGGAATGCACGGCGGATCTTCGCATCTGTAGCAGTATCTACCGCACTGGTACTGTCATCCAGGATCAGAATCTTCGGTTTCTTAAGCAGTGCTCTTGCAATACACAGTCTCTGCTTCTGACCACCGGATACGTTATTTCCTCCCTGCTCAATGTGGGTATTATATTTATCCGGGAAACGCTCAATGAATTCATCTGCACATGCAAGCCGACATGCTTCCATACATTCTTCGTCGGTCGCCTCTTTGTTTCCCCAGCGCAGGTTATCCAGAATACTTCCGGTAAACAGTACATTTTTCTGCAATACAACAGATACCTGGTTTCTCAGTACTTCCAGATCATAATCCTTAACATTCTTTCCGCCAACCAGGATTTCTCCGCCTGTCACGTCATACAGACGACTGATCAGATTCACCAGACTCGTCTTCGCACTTCCGGTTCCTCCAATAATGCCAATCGTCTCACCGGAATGGATGTCCAGATTGATATTCTTCAGGACTTTCTCTGCACTGTCTTTTTTGTAAGCAAAATCTACATTCTTAAATGAAATACTTCCATCTTCCACTTCATAAAGCGGATGTTCCGGATTATGGATATCGCTGGTTTCACCCAGTACTTCTGCTATACGCCGCATACTTGCCATACTCATGGAAATCATGACAAATACCATAGACAGCATCATCAGACTCATCAGAATGTTCATACAGTATGCAAGAAGACTCATCAACTCTCCTGTTGTCAACGATTTCACTACGATCATCTTTGCACCAAACCAGCTGATCAGGATGATGCAGGTATAAACAGTGAACATCATGATCGGTGAGTTCCATATAACATTTTTCTCTGCTCTTACAAAAATATCGTAAATATTCTTACTTGCATACTGAAATTTACTTGTTTCCTGTTCTTCTCTTACATATGCTTTTACTACACGGATCGCAGATACATTTTCCTGAACGGATGCATTTAAAGCATCATATTTTGGAAATGCCTGCTGGAAATAAGCCGTTGCATGACGAATGATAAAGAAGAGGATCACTCCCAGGATCACAACTGCCACAAGGTAAATACTTGCCAGTCTGGCATTGATCGTAAATGCCATCACCATTGCACAGATCATACTTGCCGGTGCTCTCATCATCATACGCAGCATCATCTGGTACGCATTCTGCACATTGGTCACATCTGTTGTCAGACGTGTAACCAGACCTGCTGTACTGAAATGATCAATATTTGCAAACGAATAGGTCTGGATCTGATCGAACATCTTATTTCTCAAATTCTTCGCGAACCCGGTCGAAGCCTTTGCTCCGTATCGTCCTCCTGCCATTCCGGCAAGCAGGCCACAAAATGCAGCCACGATCATAATTCCACCAACTTTGTAAATATGGTGAATATCTCCGGTATTGACACCCTTATCGATAATAGATGCCATCAGAAATGGAATCAATGTCTCAAACAATACTTCCAGAATCATAAAAAACGGTGTTGCGATCGATGCCGCTTTATATTCTTTTACTTCTTTTAATAAAGTCCGAATCATGAATTCTCTCCTTTCATTTTTCCCATATTGTAATAAACTTTATCGATCACATGCATAAATGCATGTAATTCTTCTTCTGTAATGCCTTCTTCCAACTGCGCATCCATTTTCTGAAAAATTTCTCCCAGTTTTTCATGGTTTTCCCGTCCTTTTTCTGTCAGCATTACTTTTTTCAGACGCGCATCATTTGCAACCGATGCACGGCAAATGTACCCTTTTTTCTCCAGAGTCTGGATAATATTTGTTACCGCTGAACGGCAGATACCAAAATACTTTTCTATATCTTTCTGATAAATTTCCTTATCCTGATGTTCATACAGATAGCGTAAGATCCAGCCATGCATCAGGGCAATCTCATCCAGTCCTTCTTCTTTTACACGCATTTCCAGCAGTTTTGAAATCGAACGGTCTATCCGGTGTACCTGATGTCCTACGTGGATTCGCTCTTCACATCCTTCACACAAATGACTTTCCTCCTTCCACTTTTTGCTTCTTCAAAAAAAGAAAACTGTTCACGAATAAATTGTTCATTCGTAAACAGTTTAATTCTAAACAAGTTTATCACAGATATTTCCCTGCTGTCAACCTGCTATTTACTATTTTCCATCCAATCAAAAAACTCACAGTTTTTTGCGATCAAAACCGCTGAAACCGGCATTATCATTGTGCAGGAAATTGCTCCAAAAATCATGGAAATACAGTTCTGAAAAAGAATTTTGGAGTTGATCAACAGCTCAATAGAGTAATTCTGCATTCTCAAATACGCGAATAACAACAGCGATTCTCCCAGATATGCAAACAATAACGTATTAACCGTTGTTCCGATCACATCTTTTCCAATCTTCATTCCACTTTGAACCAGTTTGTTCATTTTGATATCCGGTTTATGACATTTCACCTCATATACGGAAGTTGTTACTGTCAGTGCCATATCGATCACAGCTCCTAACGTGCTGAGTACAATTACGGCTGTTGCAACCTTGGGCATACTGATATCCAGGTTCATATTATAATAGAAAACATCCTCTCCGGCTGCCTGGATCTCATTCAAGCCTCCCGCCCCACTTTTCCATACGACCAGATAAATAAATGCAAATAACACACACATTGTAATTGCAACCGCAAGAAATGCACTCCAGGTTTTAATATTCGTCCCATTTTGATAAAACAAAGTGATACAGGAAATTAAAATTCCTGCACCGGCAGTAACCAAAAACACGGGTGCTCCGACGGCATAAAGCCAGATCGCAAGACTCAGGCACAAAATATTTCCAGCCAGAGCGATCAGAGACATGGCGCCTCTGTCCCCTCCAACAAGCACTATTACTATCATTAGAATCAGTCCCAATATGATCAACATCTTTTTTCCCTCTTTTTCACAGATAGTTTCATCATAACTGCTGTTATGAAAATAGACACTGGGATTGCCAGTACAATTCCGATACTTTCTACAAAGAAACGGCATAATTCACATGGAATATGCAATTTTACAATGGTAACAAAACGCACCTCATTGTTCATCCGGATCAAACATGTAGGGATCAGACCGCAGCCAAACACAAACAACAGCACATTGATCATTGTTCCCATAATGTCATATCCGATCTCTCTGCCCGAACGGAAAAGTTCCACAAATTTTACTTCCGGTTTCTGCTCAACAATCTCGCTTAAAGCCACCGATATGGCAACCGCCACATCCATGATGGCACCGAGTCCTGACAACAGGATCTCTGCATGGAAAATTTCATCCGGATTATCAATACTGCCCAGATATTCCATCGTCGAATAATCCAGTTCTTCCATATGCTGCATAACAAGATCAAATATCCCCATGATCATAAGCAGGACACATAGTGTTGTCAATAGTGCGGCAAAAGTTTTCCTGTGGATTCCATTTAATCCAACAAGCGTTACCACTGCGAAAAAAAGGATCAGTCTGCTACATACACTCAGAATTTCCGATGTGTCATCCGCCATCCAGAAACCGATCACAAAAATCAGGATATTCATCATTGCTGTTATGATCGTCAAACCGCCCTGCCGTCCGGCAATCCCAAGGAGCAGAAGTGCAAGGAAGCCAAGCATAACAACCAGCATCGTATCCCGCTTTACTCCAATGATCGATGATCCCTTATAAAACACCCGGTCACCTTTATGGTATTTTTGGTCAGCCATTTCTGTTGTTGTGTATTCATTGGCAATCCGCACTTCTTTTCCTTTGTCTTCTCCGTTTATGATTTTTCCATAAAGACTCTGCTTATATTTCGTTTCTTCTGTTCCACGGGTACTTTTGCTTTTCCCTTCTACAATTGTCACTACTTTTGTCACTTTCACGATCGGTGTCTGATACAGCCAGGCATCATTCATGACAAACAAAATTGCCAGCAGATACAACACACCTGCCACACAATAAAATCTTCCTCTTTTGTTTTTCATCAAATATCTGCTAATCTTTTTCCCGTATTCCTTCATGATCCATCTTTTCTCTTCTTATTTTTTTATCTGCATATCCGCATCTGTGATTCTGCAATACAAAGTCTCATCATTTGGTTCTTTATATGTCTCGAACGTTCCCTGAACGATAATTTCTGTTTCCTGTTCCGGATAATCTTCATCCGACAATTCTTCCTCATTTTTCCGGACAAATTCCAGTCCCTGTGCGCAGCACGCCAGCACATCTTTGATCACGCAAAAATGATAGGTATTCCCTGTCGCTTCATCCTTACTTATATAATAAATCCCGTCGATCCGGATTGTTTTTCCTTCATACTGCTCCGGTTCCACCATCATCTGGTAAACTGTCGCGTAGACCATATCACTGTTCATTTCTGTAAGATCATAATCTACATCTTCTGTCCCCGTATTTTCTGAAGTGTCTGTACTTTCTTTTTTCTTATCCTTTTCCTCTGTCTGTTCCTTCTGTTCTTCCGCTTTTGTCTGTTTCTCTAATACATCATTAACAGATTTCCCGTTATTCACTTTCTTGTTGCTGCTTGCATTATCTCTGCATCCGGTTATCAAAAGAATTCCCACAAACAATATCAGCCATTTCTGTAATTTTTTCACTTTATTTCCCTCCCGCGATTTTTTCGATCATGCAGCAGATTAAAAAGGCCACAATATCGGCTGCCACGATCGTTGAACCAACCGGTGTTCCTGCCAGGATTGACAAAAGCATCCCACTGATCGCACAGCACACAGATAATACAACCGAACATACCGTTACACTGAAAAATGTTTTAAAGATACGCATCGCGGATAGTGCCGGAAAGATGACCAGTGCCGAGATCAGTAACGAGCCTACCAGGTTCATTGCAAGTACGATGATCAGCGCTGTGATCACGGCGATCAGCAAATTATAACGGTCTGCCCGGATGCCTGTTGCCTTTGCGAACGTTTCATCAAAGGTCACGCAGAAAATTTTATGATAAAATACGATAAATAACACAACAACCACAACCGACAATACCACACACAGCCACACCTGTTCAATCTTCAATGTCAAAATAGAAGTAGATCCAAATAATGTAGTACATACATCTCCTGAAAGATTAGGACCTGTCGCAAATACATTCATAAGCAGATAACCGATTGCAAGTGCTCCAACTGAGATCATTGCAATCGCCGCATCTCCTTTTATTTTTGTATTTTGTCCTGTCCGTAATAATAAAATCGCACATACGACCGTTACCGGAAGGATAAACAGCATATTGTTTGTAATATTTAAAACCGATGCCACCGCCATCGCTCCAAATGCAACATGGGATAAGCCGTCTCCGATAAACGAAAATCTTTTCAATACCAGTGTCACTCCAAGCAAGGAGGAACAAAGTGCGATCAGTACGCCAACGATCAATGCATACCGCACAAAAGGATATCCCATATAAAATATCAGCTTTTCTATCATTTTTTCCCTCCTGTATTTCCTAGAACACTTCTCTTCGTATGCGCCCGCAGATAATTTTCTTTCGATTCAAAAATAACTTCCTGACCAATCTGCAGGATATGACTTGCATATTCCATTGCCCCACGGATATCATGTGATATCATAATGATCGTTATCTTGTCTTCCCGGTTGATCTTCTCAATTAACCGATACATTTCTTCTGTCATTTGTGGATCCAACCCGGAAACCGGTTCATCCAGAAGCAGAATTTTCCTGGTCGCACAAAGTGCTCTTGCAAGCAGAACTCTCTGCTGTTGCCCTCCGGACAATTCTCTGTAGCAACGTTTTGACAGATGAGTGATCTGCAGTTTTTTCATCATCTCTTCTGCGTATTTTTTCTCTTTTGTACGGTAAAACGGCCAGAAGCCAAGGTGATTCTGACATCCGGAGAGAACAATTTCTCTCACGGATGCCGGAAAATCTTTTTGCACCTCTGTCTGCTGTGGCAAATATCCGATTTCATTCTTCTTCAGTCCATCATAGAATTCTATTTTCCCGCTCACCGGTGGTAAAAGTCCCAGTAAAGTCTTCATAAAAGTAGATTTCCCAGCCCCATTTTCCCCGATCACACACAGATAATCCCCTTTCTTTACCGAAAGGTTTATATTCTGCACGACTGTTTTTCCTTCATATCCGATTGCCAGATCCCGACATATAATTTGTGCCATATTCCCTCCTACTGCAAAGCTTCTTTTAATACTTCAAGATTCTTTTCCATCACTGACAGGTAGGTTGTGCCATTCTTCACATCATCCGATGTTGTAGACTGCATAGTATCCAGTGTCAGGATCTTCTGATTTTTCTCTTTGGTGTTCTCAATGATCGTCTTTGCAATTTTCTGATTGGAATTTTCAATCGCCATGATATCCTTTAGTCCCAACTCATCTACTTTATTCGCCAGGAATGAAATTGTATCAAAGCTTGCTTCACTTTCTGCCGAGCATCCGACAAATGCAGCATAATAGCTTAATCCATAATCATCTACCAGATAACGGAATGGAAAACGATCACCAAACAGCAGTGTTTTCTGTGACGCGCCATCAACAACTTCCTGGTACTTAGCATCCAGGTCTTTCAGCTTTTCACTGTATGCAGATGCATTCTCCTGATAAATATCCTTATGATCCGGATCTGCTTTTTCCAGCGCGTCTGCAATTGCCTTACTCAGCACTTCTGCATTTTTTACAGACAGCCATACATGCTCATCATATTCCGGTTCTTCTTCCTCTCCGCCTTCTTTCTCTTCTTCAGGCTCCATTCCTTCGATCACTTCTTCCTCTTTCGCATTGTTTCCAAGTACATCGAGCAGATTGACCACCTGCATATCTTTATTCTTCGCCTGTTTTAACGCATCATCCACCCATGCATCCGATTCGCCGCCGACATATACGAACAGATCACAATCCGATACTTTCATGATGTCCTCTGCAGTCGGCTGATAACTGTGCAGATCCACACCATTGTCAAGAAGCATGGTGATATCCATCTGATCCGCTTCTTCTCCCGCAATCTGACGTACCCAGTCATATTCCGGGAAAATGGTTGTCACAACTTTAATATCAGAATCTTTCTGAACTTTTGTTTCTTTATTGGAATTTTCCTTCCGGCAGGCAGAAATGCCCAGAGTCGCCATCGCAGCGGCCAGTAGAATTGCTATATACTTTTTCATGAATAAAACCTCCATTATCTACACTTATTAAAAAATGGTACACCAAAGGAAAGGTATGACTTTTCATACCCTTTCTGCTTTATAAAAAGTTTTATTCAATCATTTAATCTTACCTTTTGATGAACTAACGAAATGGACAAAATGATCCAGAGCCCCGGTAAAGCAACAGTTTCTGCGATAAAGATCACCGGACTGGCGAAAAATCCTACTGCAGGTGTTGTTCCCAGATTCCGAAGGACCTGCTTTGCCTGATGAACGCAGGCACAGATTGGGCAATCCTTTCCCGTACAGTTATGATTTTCCTCTCTGGCAACATAAAAAAGAGAAGCAAAGGTTACAAATATAAGAAAAATACATATAACCGCTGCCATACTTTTTTTCTTTCCTGTATCCATCTCCTTCTCCTTTCCCAGATTTCATCTGTTAATAAATTTTATCTATTCTTTCTTACTGCATTCACCGCAGATTCCGTAAAACACGGTACGATGCGGATCCATCTGAAAATCATGATGCTGCTGCATATGCTGTTTTAAGATTTCTACCTCATTGCACTGTAAATGGATCAGCTTTCCACATTTCTCACATTTACAATGATAGCAGTTTTCATGTTCTTCCCCATGATCTCCGATATATTCAAAACAGGCACTGCTCGAACCGTCTACTACATACTTCGCGACCAGACCTTCTTTCACCATCTTCTCCAGATGACGGTAAATGGTCGTGGTTCCGACGGAAATCCCTTTTTCCCTGAAAAAATCGCAGATTTCATTCACAGTAACATGTCTTCCCTGTACCGATTTCAGGAAGGTAAGTATTTCGGTCATTTGTTTTGTTTTATATGGTGCTTTTGCCATACTGACCTCCTCCCTTCAATTTGGAAATCGTTTTCATTTTATCACATTATTTTTGTATGTCAATGGAATTTGAAAATGTTTTTCATTTTTGTTTTTCATTTTACAATAAAATTTCCCGCATAAACTTTCGTCTATACGGGAAATTTTTCTTTCTGTTATCTTCTTTTTCTTCTGACCACCCTGGTTGTTCCGTACACCTTTGCTGCCTTGTCCACCACCTGACTCTGCATACGACAATGTGTCCTTCTCCCCTTCGTACTTGGATTTTACTTTCTGACTCTTATTGATGTTCTTATACTTAACAGCATCAGAGCCGGCAACCAAATCTTTGATTCCTAAGTCTATGCCGATTCCATCATCATTAAGCGTTTTGTTGCATAAAGGAGCTGGCTTCTTTTATCCTCCGGATTCGCTTCTCTGATCAGATAGCTTAACCGACAAGATTTTCCATAGTATCTGCCAGCACCTGCGTTCCTGCAAATATGTCGTCCCATGCCGTATCTTCATATGGTGAATGACTTACGCCTCCGATACTTGGCACGAAAATCATTCCCACATCGCAGATATGTGCCATCGATAAGGTATCATGAAACGGACCACTTGGCATACGCATATATGTATATCCCCGCTTTTTGCACACATCTTCGATTGTGTCTACGATTGCTTCATTCATCATCTCTGCCTTTGCATCTTTCAGACACTTCTGGGTACTCTCTACATGAAATCTGTCCGAAATTTTCACTGCCGCTTCTTTTATTTCCCGGATTCCCTGTGCCCTGCGCTCCATATCTGTATCTCTGATGTCGATCGTATAGTCTACTCTTCCCGGAATTGTATTGATTCCACCCGGATGTACTTTGAGTGTTCCTACTGTTGCCACAAACATATCTCCCAGACGGGATGCTATTTTTTCTACTTCTGCAATATAATTTGCAGCAGCCGTCATTGCATCTTTCCGCATATTCATCGGTGTGCCGCCTGCATGATTTGCTTCCCCCTCAAAGCTTCCTTCAATCCAGTATGGACCTTTGATCCCGGTTACAATCCCTATCTGCCTGCTTTCCTGTTCCAGCACAATTCCCTGTTCAATATGAAGTTCAACAAATTTTTCATATTTATCTGCGTGCGCTGCCTCTTCCAGTTTTTCCGGATGATATCCGCACTTTTGCATTGCCGCCTCTTCACTGATGCCCTCATTGTCTGTATATTCACTAAGCGGTCGTTCCATTCCAAGACCGGCAATTACCTTACTTCCGACCATACCTGCATTAAATCTGGCACCTTCTTCATCTGTAAAAAGAATTACTTCAAACGGGCTTTTTAATTTTACATGATTTTCTTTCAGGCACTGTGCCACTTCAATCCCTGCTATACTTCCGAGTAATCCGTCAAATTTTCCTCCATTTCGTACCGTATCGATGTGGGAACCTGTTGCGATCACACCATGCAGCTCCTTTTCATTCCAGTTATCCGGATACAGGCGTCCCATAAGATTTCCAGCTGCATCGATTTCTACCTCCAGTCCTGCTTCCAGCATCATCTCTTTTGCCATCATCCGCGCTTTCGTCTCTTTTTCGCCGAACGCCAGACGTGTATAACCGCCTGTCTCATCCCGGCTCATCTCATTGATCCGCTCTATCCTTTCCTTTAATCGCTCCTGCTTGATCTGCATATCCATTACTCCTTCCTACTGTAATTTTCATTCTGCTCCCACTCTCTTTTCTATCTTGATAGTACATCAAATAGCTCTCAGAATCCACGATATTCTTACCAAAATTTTTCTTCCCGGTTCAAAAAATAACAGAAGCACCACACACAGATTACTCTCTGCATTGCGGTGCTCCTGCCTCTTCCTTTATTTAACCTTTTTCAATTTCTCTGGTTATTTTCTATTCGAATGACTGCTCTGTACGGTTGATGATCTCATCCTGAAGCGGTTTGCTTAAGTTACGGAAGAAATCACTGTATCCTGCAACACGCACGATCAGATCTCTGTAATCTTCCGGATGCTTCTGCGCTTCCTGCAGAGTCTTTCTGTCGATAACATTGAACTGTACATGATGTCCATCCATTGCAAAGTAGCTGCGGATCAGACTTGCCATATTGTCAAGACCTTTCTCTCCTGCTACGACGTCCGGTGTGAACTTCTGATTCAGAAGTGTTCCTGCTGTAGCAAGATGATCCATCTTAGCACATGATTTGATAACTGCTGTCGGTCCGTTCACATCTGCGGATTTCTCCGGTGAAATACCTTCTGAAACCGGGATATGTGCTTTACGTCCGTTAGCTGTTGCTCCGATCACATCTCCGAAGTAAACATGGCAGGTTGTAGGAAGCATATCGACTCCGTACTTTCCGCCTCTCATAGTCGGACGTCCTGTGATCAGGTCATGATACAGATAAAATACGTCCTGCATCAGATCATCTGCGTAGTCATCATCGTTACCATATTTTGGTGTCTTGTCATGAACCATACGGTAGATTGCATCGTATCCTTCAAAGTTGTGATCCATTGCTTCGATCAGTTCTTCCATTGTGAAGTTCTTCTTGTCAAATACATTGTATTTAACAGCTGCAATACAGTCTGTAACGGTTCCAATACCAACACCCTGAATGTAGTTCGTGTTGTATCTTGCTCCACCTGCATTGTAATCTTTTGCATTACTGATGCAGTCGTTTGTTACAACGGAAAGACACGGTGCCGGCATATTTTCTGCATATAATCTCTCGATTACATTGTTTCCACGGATCTTAATATCGATAAAATGCTTCATCTGTTTCTTGAATGCATCCCACAGTTCATCAAATGTCTTAAAGTCTTTTGCATAACCAAGCTTCAGTCCGAGCTGTTTGCCTGACATTGCATCATAACCGTTGTAAAGAGTCAGCTGGAAAATCTTCGGAATATTCATATAACCGGTCAGGATATATGCTTCACTTCCCCATGCACCTGTCTCTACACAACCTGAAGATCCACCACGACGGGCATCTTCCAGAGTCTTTCCTGCATTAACAAGCTCCATGATCTGTGCTTCTGTATTGTAGAATGCCGGCTGTCCCCATCCTTTTCTTGAAATATCGCATGCTCTCTTGAGGAAACGTGCCGGTGTCTTCTTGCTGATGGTTACATTGGAGTTCGGCTGTACAAGCTTCATCTCATCCATACAGTCAAGGATCAGGTAGCTGACTGCGTTTACACCGTCTTTACCATCTGGTGTAACTCCACCTGTATTGATATTCGCAAAGTCTACATAAGTAGCACTTTCTTTTAAGGTAATACCAACCTTAACCGGTGCCGGCTGGTTGTAGAATTTGATCCATAAGCATTCAAGCAGTTCTTTTGCTTTCTCGTCATCAAGGATTCCTGCTTCTGTATCTGCTTCATAATAAGAAATCAGATGCTGATCCAGACGTCCCGGACTGAATGCATCCCATGGGTTCAGTTCTGTTGTAACCGCAAGATGTGTAAACCAGTATAACTGGATTGCCTGCCAGAAGGTCTGCGGTTTGTGAGCCGGTACAACTTCCAGGTTGGCTGCAATCTGCTCTAATTCTTTCTTACGAGTAGGATCTGCTTCTTTTTCTGCCATTTCAAGAGCCAGTTTGTGATATCTCTCACCAAGGATGATTACTGCATCACATGCAATATCCATCGCTTTGAGTTCTTCCATTTTATCGGTAGCTTCCGGATCATTCATGAAATCCAGCGCATCCATAGTCTTTTTGATCTTTTCTTTGTATTCCAGATATCCAACTTTAAAGTTCTGTTCACCACCGCATGTATGTCCAGGTCCTCTCTGCTCCATAAACTCTGTGAACATACCTGCTGAATAGCAGTCATTCCATTCCGGAGTCATAGCTGCAAGGATCTTCTCTCTCATGCTTCGTCCTGACCAGTAAGGAATGATTTCCTTCTCCTGGATCTCACGATCTTCTTCTGTTGTATGGAAAGATACGAGGTCACGTTCACTCATAACTACCATATCTTCTTTGCTGTGGCAGCAAAGTTCCGGGAATGTAGGAGAAGCCTGTGGATCTTTTCCTTTTTCACCAACGATCAGCTCACCGTCTCCCAGATAAAGTGTCTTCTTTGAAAAATATTCTTTTAATACCATGGCTCTCATAACCGGAATCGAATATTTTCCATCATTTTTTCTGTAAAAATCTGTCTCGATTCTTGCTCTTTCGAGATCAATGTGAACCGGTGTTGTAACACTCAGTTCTCTCAGCTTCTGAATTCTTTCATTCATGCCTCTTGCCATTTTCTTATCCTCCTATTTTTGTGTTGGTATACCCTGCATCCTGAAAAAGCTTTACAAAACTTTCCATCTCTTCTTTTTCCGGTGCATGTAAATCAGTTCCCTTGTATTCCATACCCAGCTTCGGATATTTACTGCTTCCTGTATTATGGTAAGGCAGCAGATTAACCTGTGCCGGGTGAATGCCGTGTTTCTTCAGAAAATGAATGGTATCTTCCATGTTCTGCACATTGCCGTTCACTTCTTTGATCGTCGGGATTCGGATGTAAATCCTTGCTCCTGCATCTGAAAGCTTCACCAGGTTATCCAGGATCAGCTTATTGTCAACTCCGATATACTTTTTATGTAATTCCGGATCCATCACTTTTACGTCATATAAAAACGTATCTACATACGGTAAAATTGCTTCAAATTTATCATACGAAACATATCCGCAGGTGTCAATGGTAAGCGAAATTTCTTCTTTTTTAAGCGCTTTCGCGATCTGTAAAATATAATCCGTTGACATCGCCATCACTTCCCCACCGGAAAGTGTGACTCCACCGCCGGACTGTTCATAAAACATCCGGTCTTTCATCAGTTCTTTTACCATTTCCTTTACCGGATACTCCTGCCCTACGATCTCTCGAATGCCCTGCGGGCAGAAATTATCGCATTTTCCACAAAGCTGGCATTTCTCTTTGTCAAGCTCCGGCTTTCCATCTACCATAGTGATGGCATCGTTCGGACAGACCTTCGCACAGGTTCCACATCCGACGCACTTTTCTTTATCACACTGAAGTTCTCTCTCAAAACGCTGTGTCTCAGGGTTGTGACACCACTCGCACTTTAATGGACATCCTTTAAAAAATACAGTAGTACGGATTCCATCTCCGTCATGGATCGAATACTTCTGAATATTCGTTACTAAATTCATGGTAACTCTCCTTCTTGTCATTTCACTTTTTAGACTAACGTTTGTACCATAGTCTAAAGATACCAAAAAAACAAATAATTGTCAATCCTTTGGCAAACTTCTTCTCAAATATTTTTACAATCCTGATCTTCTTTCCTTAAACAGACGAAACTCTGCACTCAGCTCATCACATATATAAAGAAGAGATACTTCACAGACTGTTTTTATCTGCAAAGTACCTCCCACTTCTCTATTGTACATTCTTCAAAATCACACACTGATTACCTCTGGAACGAAAAGCCGATTCAAACTGTGCTCTGTCATAGCTCACAATCCCTTCAATCGGGTCTGCAACAGTCACACTGTCTGCACTGTATCCGATCAGTACAACACAATGATCGTTCATCGCCCAGCTGGCTTCTCTTCCATCTTCCGTATTCCAGCTTTCCATTATCTGACGTTCTTCCATACCAATTGTTCCCCATACAACCACGGGGGTTCCTTCACTTACAAAACGATACAGCTGTTCCGGCTCTGATCCTGTCTCGTCCTCTGCTTTCATTGCATTTCCATTATCTGCAAGATAGCCATCTGCTGCCGTCACGATTGCTCCCGCTCCGCAGCTTAATCCATCCGTCTCTGACTGTGGATTTCCCATAAAATAATTGTAAATATCATTTCCATATAAAGTTTCATTGTTTCCGTAATAAGTGTTGGTCCATCCAACTGTCGGTAAATATTCGAGTGCCATTGCCATCTTATCTGCAGAATATCCATAATAATTCAAAGCCATTGTAAGAGATGTGATCTCACATCCGGTAGGAAGCTCCGGCATCTGTCCTGTAAATGCAAAATCAGAAATACAGCTACTCTCCGGAAGGGGTGTCTCTTTCACTATTTCCGCATTTTTTATCTTCTGCGTCTTTGCTGTCGTTTTCTCCACTGCTGTAACAGACTGTCTTGCTCCTTTGATCTGTTCTAATTTTGCTTCTATATATGTAGTATCTTTTAATGTAAATCCTACGATAACGGCGCCAACCAGTATCCCTGCTGCCGCTGCGATCCATTTTGCTGCACTGCGAATCTGCATTCGTACCTCCGTTTCTTAACACTTCTGTAACAATTCCGTCATATATACTACAACTTTTTTCGTGTTTCGTCAAATCTGCGGGGGAGTTTTCACAAATATTTCATAAATGAGAGTTGGCAGCACAAGTGATTCCAGATAGAAGGATTGCCTGCGCAATGGGTACAGATCCGATAAAAATTAATCTGTCCTGCTGTTTTTTATCAATCGAATGAAATCCTGGCAAATACTATGCCATATATTTCTTCTTCAGTTCTTCCACCTTCGCGGTATAAGCCTCCTGCTGCTTTTTCTGCATGATCTCACTCTTAATCTGCTCTTTTACATCATCAAGCTTCGCATCTTCGGCTTCTTTCTTATCTTCCACTTTGATCAGATGGTATCCAAACTGTGTCTTGACCGGTCCAACCACATGTCCGATTTCTGCTGCAAATGCGGCATCTTCGAATTCTTTGACCATCTGTCCTTTTCCGAATTCGCCAAGATCTCCACCGTTTGCTCCTGACGGGCAGGTAGAAGATTCTTTTGCAACATCCTCAAATGCTTTCCCACCACTTACGATGGATTCAAGTAGTTCGTTACATTTGTCTTCGGAATCAACCAGAATATGTTTTGCATGAACAGATGCTCCTTTTGCAAATCTTGCTTTGTTTGCTTCAAAATATTCTCTGACCTCTTCATCTGAAATTGTGATTCCCTCAAAGATCTTGCCGATCGCCATCTGTGCAAGGATATCTTTTCTTGCATTTTCCAGAATTACTTTAAACTTTTCTGTCTCGTCTAACTTTTCTTCTTCACCATATTTTGCAAGTGCATAAACTGCGATCAGCTGATCAACACACTGTTTGCGGAAATCCGGATGGGATGCGTATACCTGCTGTTCTCTCGGAAGGCTTGCGATAAATGCATCTACCTCTGCTGATGTAATTTCATGTCCGCAGATTACTGCTTCAACTGTTTTTTCCATAATTTCTTTGTACTCCTTTTTTCTCGTAGTGTTTCAATTGTACCATTTCATACGGTGTTAGTCAAAGTTGGTTTTATTTCTATGAAACTTCTCTTCATCTGATATCTTTTCTTCCAACTTCATGTTATACTTCGTTTAGGTATGTTTTTTTAGTTTTTTCATTGGAGGTTATTAACATGTCAAACGAAAGTACAAAAACCAATCAGATTACCGAAGGAGTTATCTGGAAGCAATTATTGATTTTTTTCTTTCCTATTGTAGTTGGAACTTTGTTTCAACAGCTTTATAACACCGTAGATGCTGTCATCGTCGGTCGTTTTGTCGGAAAGGGCGCACTTGCCGCAGTCGGGGGATCTTCTGCCGTTCTTTCCAATCTGATCATCGGATGTTTTACGGGACTTGCAAGCGGTGCATCTGTAATTGTTTCCCAGTTTTATGGTGCAAAGGATGAGCGGAATCTGCAAAAGAGTCTGCATACCGCTTATGCTTTTTCCGTTATTCTCAGTATTGTATTTACAATACTCGGATGGGTCTTAACACCATTTCTTTTGAAGCTCATCGATACGCCTGCAGATACACTTGCAGATTCTATTCTTTATCTGCGGATTTACTTTTTAGGTATTTTCGGTACCTTGATCTTTAATATAGGCTCAGCCATCATGCGCTCCATCGGTGATTCTCGCAGACCACTATATTACCTGATCGTCTGTTGTTTTCTAAACATCATCCTCGATCTGGTACTAGTAATCGTATTTGATATGGGAATTGTCGGAGCCGCTATCGCGACCATTATTTCACAGGCAGTAAGTGCAATCCTTGTCACCAATGCACTGATGAAAAAATATGATGACTGCAAGCTTTATCTGAGCAAACTGCACATAGACCTTTTAAAGCTGCGTCTGGAATTCCGCATCGGTATTCCAAGTGCACTGCAGGCATTTATGTACAGTATTACCAATATCATTATTCAGGCAGCGATCAATGGTTTCGGAACCGATACTGCCGCTGCATGGGCTTCTTTTGGTAAACTGGATGCGCTTTTCTGGACAGTCAACGGAGCATTCGGAATTGCGATCACAACCTTTGCCGGACAAAATTATGGAGCAGGTAAAAAAGAACGTATTTTCAAAAGTGTACGTATCTGCCTTGCAATGGCTGTGGCTGTGTGCGGAGGGATCGTACTGTTTTTAGCCATCTTCTGCCACCCACTGTTCTCAATTTTTACGACAGATCAAAATGTAATCAATATCGGTATTGATATGCTGCGTTTTATGGCACCGTGCTACACTATTTATGTATTTATTGAAGTTCTCTCCGGTGCACTTCGCGGAACCGGCGATGTCCTGCTGCCGACACTGATCACACTTGGCGGCGTATGTCTGATCCGTATTCCGTGGATTATGTTTGTCTTACCGGCACACCATACCACAACCTGTGTAATGCTTAGTTATCCGATTTCCTGGATCACTACCACAGCTTTGATCATACCGTACTATTTATATAGAAAAAAACATGCCTACGATTAAGGAGAATTGAACATGGCCAAATCCGAATCTACCAAATACCGGCTCGCCGAAGCAATGAAAACCTGCATGAAGACCACTTCTGTCGATGATATCACCATCCGCCAGATTGTGGAAGTCTGCGGCGTCACACGCCAGACCTTTTACCGCAATTTTCTGGATAAGTACGATCTGATCAACTGGTATTTTGACAAACTTCTTCTTAAATCATTTGAACATATGGGCGAAGGTACCACTGTTTATGACGGACTGGTCAAAAAATTTGAATATTTAAAGGAAGAGCACCTGTTTTTCGCTGCAGCATTCCGCTCTGACGATCAGAACTCTTTAAAAGAACATGATTTTGAACTGATTCAGGAATTCTATTCAAACCTTATTTTCCAGAAAACCGGAAGACGCCCGGATGCAGAAACTTCATTTCTTTTAGAGATGTACTGCCGTGGCTCGATTTACATGACTGTCAAATGGCTGCTTGGCGGAATGAAATTTCCGCCTGCGCAGCTTGCAAAACAACTGGTACTTGGCATGCCGGAAAAACTTGTGCAACTTTTCACTGATTTGCATATTTTGTCTTAAGCTTTTGTATAAATGTTACACTTTTCATATTCTGTAACTTTTTTTACCGTCTTCTTATTGTTAAAATAGTATCAGAAACAAGTGATTTTACCATAAACGAAAAGGAGATATGTATCATGGCAAACAGAATTATGTTAAATCAGACATCTTATCACGGAGCAGGTGCAATCGCAGAGATTGCAACAGAAGCAAAAGCTCATGGTTTCAAAAAAGCTCTTGTATGTTCTGACCCGGATCTGATCAAATTCAATGTTACTTCCAAAGTAACAGATATCTTAGACAAAGAAGGACTTGCTTACGAAATCTACTCTGATATCAAAGCAAACCCGACTATCGAGAACGTACAGCACGGTGTACAGGCTTTCAAAAATTCAGGCGCTGATTACATCATCGCAATCGGCGGCGGATCTTCTATGGATACTTCCAAAGCAATCGGTATCATCATCGCAAACCCGGAATTTGAAGATGTAAGAAGCCTGGAGGGTGTGGCTCCGACAAAGAAACCTTGCGTTCCGATCATTGCCGTTCCGACAACAGCCGGTACTGCTGCAGAAGTTACGATCAACTATGTAGTAACAGATGTAGAAAAGAAACGTAAATTCGTCTGTGTAGACCCACATGATATGCCAATCATCGCTGTTGTAGACCCGGAAATGATGTCTTCTATGCCAAAAGGACTGACCGCTTCAACCGGTATGGATGCATTAACTCATGCGATCGAAGGCTACACCACAAAAGCCGCATGGGAAATGACAGATATGTTCCACTTAAAAGCAATCGAGATTATCTCCAAATCTCTCCGCGGTGCTGTTGAAAACACAAAAGAAGGAAGAGAAGGAATGGCTCTTGGACAGTACATCGCCGGAATGGGCTTCTCAAACGTAGGTCTTGGAATCGCTCACTCAATGGCTCATACCCTTGGAGCAGTCTATGACACACCACACGGTGTTGCATGCGCAATGATGCTTCCGATCGTAATGGAATACAACGCAGACTGCACAGGAGAAAAATACCGTGAAATCGCCCGCGCAATGGGAGTTGAAGGCGTAGATAATATGTCTCAGGAAGAATACAGAAAAGCAGCTGTAGATGCAGTCCGCAAACTCTCTGAAGACGTAGGAATCCCATCCAAACTCGAAGCCCTCAAAGAAGAAGATCTCCAGTTCCTCGCAGAATCCGCCCACGCCGATGCCTGCGCACCTGGAAATCCAAAAGACGCATCCGTAGAAGATCTGAAAGATCTGTTTAGAAAACTGATGTAATCAAAAATTTATATAATCTGGCAAGAAATCTAAAATGATATCCATATTCTAAAAATTGGTATCCCACTTGCTTTTCTTACCAACCAACTAGAAAAAGCGACCCCCACAAATCCCGCCCAAAGTGGAATTTGTGGGGGTGAACTTTTTCTCCCCGTATCTTAGTTGATGCAACCCACTTGAGATATCAGCGCCCGAATCGCCATACATCTTGTTTGGATGCATTGAGGAAGCTGCTCGCATTCTGCATGGACGTCGATCCACAATCATAATCCGAAAACTGATAATGCAATGGATTTTTCAAGGTTATTCCTCTGTTCCTTTTCCCAGGAATTCTGTGTCTACAAGATTCCAGATCTCATCCCGTCCCTGCTTTGTCTCTGCTGAGAAAGGAATCACAACAGTTCCCGGAAGCAGCTTCAGTCCGGTCTTAATTGCCTTTACCTGCTTCTGTACCTGACTTCTCTTCAGCTTATCAAGCTTTGTCGCGATAATGATCGGATTGAATCCCTGATCCACGATCCAGTCATACATCATCTTATCATTCGCAGATGGATCATGACGGATATCGATCAGAAGGAAGACGGCTCGTAGCTGTTTAGAGCCATGAAGATAACGCTCGATCAGCTTTCCCCACTGTGCCTTCTCCTGCTCGGAAACCTTTGCATAACCGTATCCCGGAAGGTCCACCAGATACATTTCTTCGTTGATATTGTAAAAGTTGATGGTCTGTGTTTTTCCAGGTTTTGCCGAAGTTCTGGCAAGCGCCTTCCGGTTCATCAGTGCATTGATCAGAGAGGATTTGCCGACATTGGATTTTCCGGCAAATGCGATCTCCGGCAAGGTGTGATCCGGCAGTTTACTTGTAATTCCACAGACTGTTTCCAAATTTACATTCTTAATTACCATCGTTTTTCCTCCGTGTGCGCACAAGCGCGATCTTCAGAACCTCTTCCATCTGCGATACCGGAATAATCTCCAGTCCCTTTGTGATCTCAGAAGAAAGTTCATCCACATCTTTTTTGTTCTCCCTCGGTACAAGTACCGTCCTGATTCCGGCATTCTTTGCCGCCAGGAGCTTCTCTTTCAGTCCTCCGATCGGAAGTACTCTTCCCCGCAGCGTAATCTCACCCGTCATGGCAAGATCGGCACGCACTTTTTTGTTTGTGATTGCAGAAAGCATTGCTGTCGCCATCGTAATACCGGCTGAAGGTCCATCTTTCGGAACTGCACCTTCCGGAATATGTACGTGAATGTCATTTTCCTGGAAAAATTCCGGCGAAATATCATAATCGGATGCTACAGAACGGATGTAAGAAATGCCTGCCTGAGCAGATTCTTTCATGACATCTCCAAGCTGTCCGGTGATGATCACCTTTCCTTCCCCTTCTGTCAGCTTTGTCTCTATAAACAGAATCTCACCGCCGGCCTGTGTCCATGCAAGTCCGGTGACAACACCAGGCTGTGCGGAAGTTAATTTCTGGTCATGATGCAGTTTCTTCCGGCCAAGATAGTCTTTCAGATTCGATTTATTTACTGTCAGAGTCTGCCCCTCTTCTTTCACAAGACGCACAGCAACAGAACGACAAAGCATATCGATCTGTTTCTTAAGTCCACGGACTCCGGATTCCATCGTATAATCTTCAATGACCCTGCGCAGTGCACCATCCGTTATCTTCAACATTTTCTTTTGGATTCCCATAGCGTCCATTGCCTTTGGAAGTAAGTGCTTTCTGGCAATATGGAATTTTTCCACAGCCGTATATCCTGGAAAATCGATCACTTCCATACGGTTCAGAAGCGGTTCAGGAATCGTATCTGTAGAATTCGCTGTGCAGACGAACAGAACATTGGATAAGTCATATGGAACATTCATATAATGATCTGTAAATGTACTGTTCTGCTCCGGGTCAAGCACCTCAAGCAATGCACTTGCCGGATCTCCGCCATAATCTTTCGCAAGCTTATCTACTTCATCAAGAACTACAACAGGATTGGAAACGCCGCTGCGTTTAATCCCTTCCATGATCCGTCCCGGCATAGCGCCGATATAAGTTCTTCTGTGACCGCGGATCTCAGCTTCATCTCGGATACCGCCGAGACTGATGCGGACATATTCGCGGTTTAACGCACGGGCAATACTCTGTCCGATACTTGTCTTACCGGTACCAGGCGCACCGACAAAAAGGAGGATGGAACCATACTGTTTCCGGTTCAGTGCCATAACAGCAATCTGCTGGATGATACGTTCTTTGACTTTCTTGAGTCCATAATGATCTTCATCAAGAATCTTTTCTGCCCGGTTTAAATCAATCGGTGTAAATTCCGGATGCTTCCAGGAAAGACTGGTGACAAAATCAAGATAGTCATAGAGAAGTCCATATTCATGGCTGTCTTTTCCTTCCTGCTTCATACGATTCAGGACTTTGTCCGCTTCCTTACGGGCATCTTCATTCATGCCGGATTCCTGGATCTTTTTTTCAAAAGCATGGACATCGGAAATGTTTTCCGGGTGCATCTCATCTAATTCTTTCTGAAGGTAATCAATCTGCTTCTTAATTGCAGCCTCTCTGTACAGCTGCTCCTGGTCACCTTTCTGTGCCTCCTGTGCTTCAGAAGAAACTTTGGCCACTTCCATGAATTCCTTGATCGCATTCTCAATCAATTCACAGCGTTCACGGCGGGAATCTGTCTCAACAATTGCATATTTTTCTTCGGAAGTAATGTTCAGATAATCTGAAAGAGCAGAACCGAGGTCATAGATATTCTTTCTCTGGATAATGTAGCTTCTTGCCCAGATCCCCCACTGATAATTCTGAACAAATTTCAGAAGCGCGTTCCGCAGGTTTGTGAAAGTCTGCTTCTCTTCTTCTAAGGGAAGATCATCTACTTCCGGGCGGATGGAAGCTGTAGCTGTAATCTGTCCGTTCTCATCCAGCTCAATATCATCAAGACTGACACGTTCTAATGTACGAATCTGGATGCTGTCATCATCACCGATGGATTCGACTCTCGCAGACATACCGACCGGGTAAATATCATCTATAGTAACAGTAGTCTCATCCACTTCATTTTTCAAAAATGGAAACAGAATATCTGTACCGACTTCAATCTGGTCTGCAGCAGCCCCCGGAAAGAAATCACGTTTAAAAAAATAAGTGATATCAGGGAGCAATAATATATTAAAAACAGGACGAATAATCATAAAAACACTCCTTTCGTCTCATGATTTATCATATCACCGTCAGCAATTCAAAAAGGTGGGATATGTTGTGTGATGCAGGCACTGTAAACAGAAAACTGCTTACAGCTGTGCCATCAGAAAATTTAACGATCCCACAGGATTCTCAGTTCCTTTTTCCAAAAGAGAGACAAGAGCAGAGATCGTCCGTTCAATCTCATCTGTTGTTGAAGGTACTAAGGTGTTATCCATCTTAACAGTCAGTACAATCAGTACGATCTCAGCAAGAGAAACAGGGTCAGCACAGCGGATTAAATCCTGTGCAATCCCTTGTTCAATAATGGAAGCAAGAACCGGCTTGAGTGAAACGATGAGATGATTCATATATTTTTGATGAAGAAAAGCCCGCTCTGGTGCAGCCTTTGTAGTTGATGGCTGGGTCTTTAAAAAAGCCGCAGAGGAATTTCGGCAGGCCTGAAAGATCATAGCCATGCGTGTGAAAGGTGAAATCTCTCTTTGCTCTGCAAGATGCCTTGCTGTCGTTATTGGAGCTTCATAATTGCGTTCTACCAGTGCTTCAAGAATTGCATCTTTGGAAGAAAAATAATAATAAATACTTCCTTTTCCAATTTCAGCAGTCTGAGCAATCTCACTGACAGAGATATTAGAAAGTTCTTTGGTTTCCAGAAGCTTTTGAAGAGCATCCAGAATCTTATCGTATTTTAATTGTTTTGGCATAGAAGTCCGCCTCATCTATTCGTAAGTATACTTGGCCAGTTCCAGCTTATGGGAATTGACCGATATCCTTTTAAGTATAGCACAATAAAGTCGGAAGAACCAATAAAATAGAAATAAAAAAGAGGACAAAAAAAGGACACTTTAAAACAAAAGATTGTCTGAAATAGATAATTGACCACGGGTCGAAAAAGTGATAGATTAAAAACATAGCAAATCGACCATCGGTCGAAAAATGAAAAACTGAAAAGGAGAGGGAGAGAAAAATGACATACGCAGACATGTTTTCAAAAGTAAAAGGGATGATGATGGAAGCAGACGTAAGTACTGTGAATGAACATCTTGCATATCAGTTCAATGTAACAGGAGAAGCAGCGGGAATCTTTTATGCAGAGGTAAAAGAAGGAAAGCTGTATGTGGAACCATACGAGTATTATGACAGAGATGCGATTTTTACTTGTTCGGCAGAGACATTATTTAAGATCAATGAGGGAAAGCTGGATCCGGTTCTGGCAGTAACACTGGGAAAATTGAAAGTAGAAGGCAACATTGACAAAGCTTTGTATCTGAAAAAACTGATTGATAGCAGAAAAGCAGAACAGAATGCAATAAAGAAAACACAGAAACAGAAATAACTGTAAAAAGGAAGCAAAGGTGAAAAAGATGATGCATTACGGAAAACTTCTTGCACTTGCAGGTCTGGTGGGAATCGTATCAGCAGAGGCAGGTGGAAGTGCATACTTTTACAGAAGAACAATGATGCGTTATAACGCAAAGACAGAACGCACGATGAAGATGTCCGGGGTAGACTGGGATCAGTATTTCTCAAAGATGAAGGAATGCAGGGAGTGGATGATGGAGCAGCCTCATGAAGATGTCTGGATCCGGTCGGAAGACAGTTTGAAGCTCCATGGAACGTATTTCCAGGGAGCAGGAAATGTCGAAGAAAAGAAATGCAAAAAAGCAGTGATCTGTTTTCATGGCTACACGAGTCAGGGGCTTGCAGATTATGGAAGTATTTCAAATTATTATTTGAAGCGTGGTTATAATGTTCTTCTTGTCGATCAGAGATCGCATGGGCAAAGTGAAGGGAAATATATTGGATTCGGATGTAAGGACCGTTATGATGCATATCGATGGATTGAATGGGTGATTGGACAGGAAGGAGAAAATGTTCAGATTCTCCTGCATGGTAATTCTATGGGGGGCGCTACAGTATTGATGGCAAGCGGGCTTGATCTGCCGCAGCAGGTAAAAGGAATTATTGCAGATTGTCCGTTTACTTCGCCTAAGGCAGTGTTTACACATGTACTTCACAGTATGTATCATCTTCCGGCATTTCCGATAATACAGATTGCGGATGCGGTAAATAAAAGACAGGCAGGATACGGACTGGATGAGTGCAATTCTGCCCGTGAAGTCAGAAAAGCGAAGGTTCCGGTTCTTTTGATCCATGGAGACGCAGATACATTTGTTCCGTGCAGCATGTCGGAAGAAATCTATAAAAACTGCAAATCTCCAAAACAGAAGCTGATCATCCACGGGGCAGGACACTGCGAAAGTTATTATAAAGACAGAGAAGCTTATGAAGGAGCAATGGATTCATTTATAGGAGGAATCATAGAATGATGAAAACAAGAAAAGGATATCCTGTATACCCACTGACGGTAGCGCAAAAATTTCATTTGTATTATCTGCCATTTTGTCCGAATGCGGCAGTACTGAATATTGGCACAAGCCTGACAATTGGCACAGATCTGGATTGGGATGTACTCCGAGAGTCCATTTACAAAGCATATGAGAGAAATGAAGGGATGCGGATACGCTTTGCAAAGGACAAAGAGGGGAATGTATATCAGTATGTTGTAAGTGCAGAGCAGGACAGAAAAGAACGGGAGATAGAGTTCGTTGATTTCTCCAATGTGACTATGGAAGAGGCAGCTGATACGATGCAGAAATGGACAACAGTTCCATTCCCACTCGAGGATTCACCGATGACGAAGATTAAAATGATCCGCACTTCAGATGGATTCAACGGAGTGTATTTCCTCGGACATCATATGGTGGTAGATGCTCAGTCGCTGATCACATTTCTGAAGGATATTATTGAGCTGTACTGTAATGCAAAATATGAAGGTGTCCCATATCCAAAGGATATGTGTTCTTACATAGATCAGGTAAAGAAGGATCTCGCATATGAAGCCGGAAGTAAAGCACAGCAGCGAGACAGAGAATTTTTCAGGGAACTGATTGAAGCATCAGAGCCGGTTTATAACGGTGTTAATGGAACAGATAAGCTGGATGCAGCGAGGGAAATGTTTAAAAATCCAAAGCTTCGTTCTGCATTTAATGCGACAGATGATGTGAGTTCTGCATTGGATATCTTTCATTTGGAAGCAGAACCGACCAAACGTCTGATGGATTTCTGCGAAAAGTACAGGGTATCCCTGGCATGTCTTTTATTGATGGGATTACGTACTTACTTCCAGAAAATGAATGGACAGGAGGATGTATCGATCAATAATGCGATTGCCAGAAGAGCTACATTAAAAGAAAAGAAATCCGGTGGAACAAGAATTCATTCGTTCCCGTTTCGTACCGTATTTTCAGAAGATGTGAAGTTTATCGATGCAGTATATGAAATCCGTGATAAGCAGAATGAATTATTCCGTCATGCAAATTATGACCCGACAGAATATTTCGCATATCGCTCCAGGACATATCCACAGCCACAGAAAGGACTGACGTATGAGCCGATGTCTTTGACTTACCAGCCGATGACATTGCAGGAGAAGGGACTGGAAGATCTTGGAGGAATTCAATATAAGACGAAATGGTATCCGAATGGAATGACAACACAGGCAATGTATCTGACAGTCATGCACCGACCGGAGGATAATGGATTGGATTTCAACTTTGAACATCAGAAAAAGGCAATCTCAAGAGAAGAGCTGGAATATCTGTATTACTATTTATGTAAAATTATGTTCAAGGGAGCAGAAAATCCTGAACTTACAATTGGAGAAATTATAAAGCTTGTATAAAAGAAAGATGCTCCGGATCATGTTGAGAATCACGATCAGGACAGAATGGAAAGGAAAAAATCATGTTTGAGCAGTTAGTAGATATTATTTGTAATTATGTAGAAATTGAACAGGAAGACATCAAGCCGGAATCACGTTTTATGGAAGATCTTGGATTCACATCCTTTGATTTTATGAGCATGCTTGGTGAAATAGAAGACGAGATGGATGTGGAGATTGAACAGGACAAGGCAGCAGATATCCGAACAGTCGGAGAAGCTGTAGCATATCTTGAGTCTTTGAAGTAGAGGGAAAAGAAAATGGAATATAGAACAATTCGCGATATTCTTACAAATGCAGAAAAATGTTTTGGAAATGAAGACGCAATCCGTTACAAAATAGGAAAAAATGAAATTGCGGCAAAAACATACACACAGTTGAAAGAAGACAGTGAGAGAATAACAGCATTATTGAAAAAACTGGGAGACCCAAAAAGTCATATCGCATTGATCGGTGCGACTTCTTATCTATGGATTGCTTCCTATTTTGGGATTGTGGACGGCGGAAATGTTGCAGTACCGTTGGATGTGTCACTTCCGGCAGAAGAACTGTGTGAACTTATCGACCGTGCAGATGTAACAATCCTGATTCTGGATGAGATTCGTAAAGATGTGATCGAAGCAGCGAAAGAAAAGTGTCCAAAACTGAAGTACATCCTTTCTATGCAGAAAGAAGCGAATGAGGGCAATATACTTTCTCTTAAAAAATCAATGATGGAACAAACGATAGATGAGGATACAGGGGTAGAAAAAACAGAGATTACTCCGGATCAACTTTGTACGATTATGTTCACATCAGGGACAACAGGAAAGAGCAAAGGTGTGATGCTGACACATAGAAATCTCGTTGAGAACGCGACATGTCTGGATATGAAGCTCCCAGAGAGAAATGTGCTCCTGTCAGTTTTACCGATTCACCACGCATACTGCCTGAGTATGGATATCCTGAAAGGAATTTCTCTCGGTGCAATTATCTGTATCAACGACTCTTTGATGCGTGTGGCGAAAAATATCAAATTATTTAAGCCGAATATGATCCTGATGGTACCGCTTATGATTGAAACTTTTGCGAAAAAATTAGAAGACGTAAAAGACCTTCCGGAAAAAGTGGTAAAAGAAGCAGTATTTGGATCTCAGTTCCATACGATCTGCAGTGGAGGGGCATACCTGAATCCGGAGTATATTGAGCTGTTCGAACGTTTTGGAATCCAGATTCTCCAGGGATATGGAATGACAGAATGTTCACCGGTCATCAGTACAAATGTTGCATGGAATGTAAAAAAGAATTCAGTAGGACAACTTCTTCCAAACTGCGAGGCAAAGACCGTAGATGGAGAACTGTGGGTTCGTGGAAGCAGTGTAATGCAAGGATATTACAAGATGCCGGAAGAAACAAAAACCGCACTGAAAGATGGATGGCTTTGCACAGGAGATCTTGGATATGTAGATGAAGACAGGTTTATCTATTTGACAGGACGAAAGAAGAACCTGATCATTACAAAGAATGGAGAAAATGTCTCACCGGAAGAAGTGGAGAATAAATTAAGTTCTTCAAGACTGGTACAGGAAGTAGTAGTAAGAGAAGCAAAAGGAGTGATCGAGGCAGAAATATATCCGGATGAGGAGTGCGCAAAAAAGCAGGGACTTGAAAGAGAAGAGGAAGTCCGTGCAGAACTCCAAAAACTGATTGATGAATATAATCAGGGAGCACCGGCATATAAAAAGATTTATAGTCTGATCATTCGCGAGAAAGAATTTGAGAAGACAGCTTCAAGAAAAATCAAGAGATATTAAAAGACAGATAAAAAAGTCTGAATAAACGGAGGGTTGCAAAAGCTTTGTGATTGCCGGATTTATTCGGACTTTTTTGTATGAATGCGAAAGAACAGATCATGTACGTTGACTTTTCGGCAGTTATTTACTATGATACTAAAGTCAAATAAGAAGAATAGTTATAGATTAGAAAGAATAGAATATGATGAAACAGTTGAAAATAGGAAATGTGACGCTGCCAAACCGTTATATCTTAGGTCCGATGGCCGGAGTGACAGATCTTCCATTCCGTGTGTTATGCAAAGAACAGGGAGCAGGTCTTTTGTGTATGGAGATGGTCAGCGCAAAAGCGATTTTATACAATAATAAGAATACAGAGTCACTTTTGGAGATCCATCCGGATGAACAGCCGGTGTCACTTCAGTTTTTTGGATCAGATCCGAAGATTATGAGTGAGATGGCAAAACGTGTGGAAGAGCGTCCGTTTGATATCATGGATATTAATATGGGATGTCCGGTGCCGAAGGTTGTGCGTAACGGGGAAGGCTCTGCACTTATGAAGAACCAGAAGCTGGTTTATGAGATTGTCAGTGCAATGGTGAAGGCGATTGATAAGCCGGTCACTGTGAAGATAAGAAAAGGATTTGATGACAGCTGCATTAATGCGGTTGAGATCGCGAAGATCATCGAGGAGGCCGGGGCAGCAGCTGTAGCCGTGCACGGAAGGACAAGAGAACAGTATTACAGCGGAAAGGCTGACTGGGAAATAATTGCCAAAGTGAAAGATACGGTGTCAATTCCGGTCATTGGAAACGGAGATATTTTTACGCCGGAGGATGCGAAAAATATGATGGAGCAGACAAATTGTGACGGTGTGATGATTGGCCGCGGGGCACAGGGGAATCCGTGGATTTTTCATCAGATTAAGACATATTTAGAAACCGGAATGGTACCGGAAAAACCCCCTTTTTCCGAAGTGTGCCGGATGATTCTGCGCCATGCAAAAATGCAGATTGAGTGGAAAGGCGAAAAACGCGGCATGCGGGAAATGCGAAGCCACGCGGCGTGGTACACCGCGGGTTATCCACATTCTGCTTCTCTGCGGCGTGCAATGAACACGGTGGAGACGTATGAGCAGTTAGAGGAACTATTTTCCATTTAACAGAAAAATCACAACTTTATGTCCGAATTATCAAAGTATGAACACAGGCTGTTCATACTTTTTCTTTAGATTAAAGGTAGAAAATGTAAAGAATACGATGAGCAGTATGACAAGTTCCATGAACGACATGATTGATACCGTTTCCATTGCGATTGCGTTTATCGCCGGCATTTCCCTTTTAGTAGGCGGAATCGGCGTTATGAATATTATGCTTGTTTCAATTACCGAGCGTACCAGAGAAATCGGTACGCGCAAGGCGCTTGGCGCAAAGAACAGCTCCATCCGCCTGCAATTTATTATAGAAGCGGTTATCCTCTGCTTGCTGGGAGGCGTCTTTGGGATTATCTTAGGATTTATTCTCGGAGCCGCCGCCGCTTCCCTCCTAGGCTATGCGGCATCTGCTCCGGTGGCTGCCATCATTGGTTCCGTTGTATTTTCCATGATTATCGGCGTGTTCTTCGGTTACTATCCGGCGAACAAAGCGGCGAGACTTGACCCGATTGAAGCACTTCGGTATGAGTAGAAAATAGGAAATCATAAAAAAGAAAGTCATATTTACTTGTTCTTACAGGTAGATGTGGCTTTTTTTGAAGTAAAAACCGACCAAATGTGGTATTCTTTTATCTAATAGTTGTAGTACTTAATTTCAAGGCCTTGGAAGAAAGGAACATACCATGGACAAAAAACTTGTGTTACAAGCGAAAAAGCACGACAAAGAAGCCTTTGTGAAACTGGTGGAGAATTATCAGGTGAGTATGTATAAGACCGCAATTGCTATTTTGCAAAATGACGAGGATGCGGCAGATGCCATACAGGAAACGATTCTTATCTGCTGGGAAAAAATAGGTTCTTTGCGAAATGCTAAATTTTTTAAAACGTGGATGACGCGGATTTTAATTCACCGGTGTTATGCGATTTATAATGAAAATAAGCGGACGGTTACGGCAGACAATTTTCCGGATGTCATGGACTGCTCGGATAAATACGGAGAAATCGAGTGGCAGGAAATGCTTGGTTTTCTAAATGAAAAGCAGCGTATCGTTGTGGAGCTTTATTACGGGCAGCAGTTTAAAGTCCGGGAAATTGCGGGGGCACTGCAAATTGGACAAAGTGCGGTAAAAAGCAGGCTGCAGTCAGCGAGAAAGACTTTGGAGCAATTTTATGAGATTGGGAAAGAAGTATCACCTGACAGCGACGGACGCTTATGAATTGGAGGGATTTAGTATGGATAGATTTACAAAATGGCTTGGCAATATTCGGAGAACGGATGAGGTGCCGGATGCGGTAAAACAGACAATTTGTGATACATTGCAGAATCTGCCGGATGCACCGGAGAGAAAAATTGAAAACTGCACGTGGAAACATCTGGCGGTGGCAGCTTGTGTTGTTATTTTGATATGCGGCAGCGTGCTTGCGGTAAATCCGTCACTTGCGGCAAATCTTCCGATTCTTGGAACCATTTTTCAAAAGGTAGAGAAGGGAGTTATTTACTCCGGTGAGTATAAGGATGCGAAAAAGATTACACAGGAAAAGGAAAACCATTTAAGTGCACAAAGCCAAGGAATCAAACTGACGGCGTCGGAAGTTTACTGCGATGGATTTTCTGTGTATGTTACGATGAAAATGCAGGCAGAGCAGATGGATTTTTCAAAGGAAGGAAATGGAATCTGTGTGAAAGCACAGTATAGTTTTGGAAAACAGATGTCAAAAGAAGATTCCGACATTTTGCTGGATGGAAAATTTGTTGACAAGCATGCGTTTATCGGAATGATGAAATTTGATAAAGAGGATGTCATTAAGAAAGACGGAACTCTTCGGATTCGGATTTTGACGGTTTATCTTCAGGATAAAGAGCAGTCTATCTGCGGTTCATGGAATTTTGAAATCCCGTATACGGTTTATAAAAAAGGGAGTAGAGAGATTGCAGTCAATAAAAAGCTAAACAGTCATTTGGTAGTAAAAAGTGTGTTTGTTTCCCCTTATCAGATTGTTGTGTTTACAAAGGAGAGCGGAGTCGTGCACAGCCAGATTGCATTGTTTGATCAGAACGGCGAGAAGATTTCTTTTGAAGAAATTGGTGAGAAAAAAGGTCCATGGGAGCAGAAAATTTATGCAAGGAGAGGGCGTGTGATAACGAAATTGTATGGTTATGTCACAACGGCAGATAACCTCAAATTGTATCGCGCAAAAACAAGGAAAGAAGCAAAAAAACTTTCCAAGTATCAGTTTTGTGTGGATATTTTGTAGGGGGAATTAAGAAGTAAACTTGATAGAAAGTGAGGCAGCGAATGAAGAAAATAGGTATAGCAGTCATGATACTGGCGGTGATAGGAGTGGCGGTTGCCGCAGGTGTTTTTGTCACAGGGCATCCAGAGACGACAAAAGTAGAACAGAAACACGAAAAGATAAAAAAGGAAGGAAAAGCGTATGCCGGCAAATACCGGATGAACATATTGCTTGACACCAACAACAAGGTTCTTTCCGGAACGGTCCGTGCGACACTAAAAAATGCGACCGATGATGATTTGAAGAGTATTTGCGTGCGCAACTGGGCAGCCGCTATTTTGCAGGAGAAAACGAACCAGAAAAAGAAAGCGTGCAAAACCGAGATAACCTCGGCAAGAATCGGAGGACATACTTTGCAGATTGATAAAAAAGAAGATGCATCAGTTCTTTATTTATCCGATAAGAACCGGGTTTTAGCACCGGCCCGCGAGTGTGTAACTGTTGAATTTTCATTCCGCACCGAGATTCCAAAACAGAAAAACCGATTTGGCTATATCTCTTATGACGGGCATGAAATGTATCAGCTTTCGTTTTGTTTTCCCTGTATCTCTCGCTATCAAAAGGGGGCGTGGAACGAAAATCCTTATGTGGGTGACAACGATGAGACGTATGTGTATGAGGCAGCAGATTATGAAGTTACATTCCGGCATCCGAAAAAATACACAATCGCAGCAATCGGCACGCAGCACTCTGTGCAGGATGGAACAACGATTACCGGCAAAAAGTTAAGAGAGTTTGCAGCGGTTTTGTCGGATGATTTTTGCCGGCTGGATGCGAAGACCGGCAGCACAACGATTTCAATTTTGGGACCAAATTATGAGAAAAATCAGAGCTATTACAAATATTCCATGCAGCTTGCGAAAGAGGCAGTCCGCATTTTTTCGGAAAAAATAGGTTCGTATCCGTTTTCACAGTTAAAAATCGTGCATTGCTTTATGAACAGCGCGATGGAATATCCGGGGCTTTGTATGATTGGCATGCCGGATGTGAAGGACTTTCGCAAAATTAACAAGAATTCTTACGGGGGACTGGAAGCACATGTTCCGCATGAAATCGCTCACCAGTGGTTTTATGCTGCAATCGGCAACGACTCGTACAAGGAGCCGTGGCTTGACGAGGGCTTTTGTGAGTTCTGTGAAGACGTGTTATTCCCTTATTATGCAAATAAAAAATTACAGAAAAAACTGTGGAGCGACAAGTATTCCACCCGCAAAGACATGGACCGATGGTTCCGAAAAATCGTCATCCCCCAGTCCTCCCGCACCAAAGCAATCAACCGGAGTGTATGCGATTATCAGGACAAGCCGGACGAATACTCAAACTCTGTTTACGAGGGCGGCAAACTATTCCTGTATGAACTGTGGAAAACAATGGGCGATAAAACATTCTTTCAAATGCTGCATAAATATTATCAGACATATCAATTTCAAATCGTAACAACAGACGACTTTTTGAAAATTGTGCGGTCGTATGGAACGGATAAGAAAGTTGAAAGAATAATAGGGAGATACATAGAAGAAAAGTAAATATGGAAAAGGTATTTGTTGAAAATCTTTTCAGTATTCCAGTAATTTAATAAAACAGCTTTGTGAACCCATGGGTTTTGAGTACGTCGGTATGAGGCACTGGTAGTTTCAGTGTCCATACCGCTACGTACTCAACGAACGAAAGTGCCCTCGGGACATAAAGCTGTTTTATTCAATTACGGAAACTGAAAAATTCCAACAAACCCTTTCTGCATCAAAGTTGATTTTTTCCTCCAAAATGAGTATACTTACGTTATAAACTTGAGAAACCATATCTCAAACCAAGGAGGATGCCAAATGAAAATCAAGAGGATTGCACACCGCGGTTTCAGTTCGGAGGCGCCGGAAAACACGCAGGCGTCATTTGCAATGGCGGTAGAGGGGGATTTTTATGGCGTAGAATGTGATATTTGGAAATCAAAAGATGGCGTTTACGTTGTCAGCCACGATGGCCATTTGCGCAGAATGTGCGGAATTGACCGCTGGATTCCCCAGATGACTTTTGAGGAAATAATCAGCTATCCGGTGACAGCGGGGAAAAAGAGAGAGGAGCATCCCTTACAGCATTTGATTTCTTTTTCACAGTATTTGTCCATTATGGCGCGGAGTGAAACGATTCACCCGATTGTGGAACTGAAGATGGATTATACAGCTGTAGAACTAAGAGAAATCGTTGGTTTGGTGAAACAAAAGGGACTTCTTGAACGAACGGTTTTTATCAGTATGCACCTTTTGGCACTATTACGTTTGAAAGATATCGGAATCCCGGCGTCAAGGCTTCAGTACGTTTATGGGGCGGTTGGCGGCAATAAGTGGACGAAAGTTTCGGACGAGCTGATTGCATGGCTTACCGAAAATGAGATTTCACTCGATTCACGTTACACGCTTGTTTCCAAAGAAGATGTGGAAAAACTTCACAAGGCGGGGCTTTTTGTCAATGTCTGGACGGTGAACAAAGAGGAAGAAATGAAGCGTCTCTTGGATGAAGTTGGTGTGGATATGGTAACGACAGAATACTATTTTGAATGATTGGAGGGTGATTATGAGTTTATTAAAACAGTTGAAATGGAATTTGATTTTGCTCGCAGTAATTTTTATTGCACTTGGTATTGTCTTGATTCTATGGCCGGGGGCAACGATGAAGACGATTTGCTATCTGCTGGCGGCGATGCTTTTGGCAATAGGAGTGGTTTCTCTTATTAATTATCTTCGGAAAGACATCAGTGGAATTATTTACCGCTATGATCTTGTCGTGGGGTTGTGTGCAATCCTTGGCGGAATTCTTGTGATTGTGAAAGTGGACAAACTGACGGATTTGATTCCGGCGGTGCTTGGTTTTCTGGTAACGATGAGTGGTATTATGAAAATGCAGAATTCGGTTGATATGCTTCGCCTCGGACATGGTACATGGCACGTGGCGTTTGCGATGGCAATTGTAAATATTGTTGCCGGGATTGTGCTTTTGATGAATCCGTTTGAGGCAGCGCAGATTTTGATTATGTGTCTCGGAATTGCATTGGTCTACAGCGGTATTACGGACTTGTATGTGACGATTTCGATATCGAGAAGATTAAGTAAAATAAAGACAGAAATCGTTGTGGCGGAGGACGATTCGGAAGAATAAAGAAATGAAAAATGGAGGGAATTATGGCGCAGTATCATTCATTATCAAAGGAGCTGCAGGAGCGGATTTTAGAGGACAGGGAGAAACATAAGAAAAATCCGTATGCATTTCCGGATGAGAAAATCGTGAGACGACGCATGGACCACGATAAGGCGAATTTGTGGCGTCCGGCGTTTGTGCGGGATGTGGAGAAAATTATGCATGTGCCGTATTACAACCGTTATTCGGATAAGACGCAGGTATTTTCCTTTTACCAGAATGATGACATTTCAAGGCGTGCCCTGCATGTTCAGCTCGTGTCACGAATCGCAAGAAATATCGGCAGTGTGTTGGGACTCAATGAAAGTTTGATTGAAGCCATTTCTCTGGGACATGATATCGGTCATACGCCGTTTGGCCATGCCGGCGAGCGGATTCTGAGCAGTCTGTATCAGGAGCATACCGGGCGGTATTTTAACCATAATGTACATAGTGTTCGCGTGCTGGACGATATGGTAAACTGGAATATCAGTTTGCAGACATTAGACGGAATCCTTTGCCACAATGGCGAATTGGAATTAAAAGAGTACCGTCCATGCGAGATGTCTACCTTTGTAGAATACGATAAAAAGGTGGAAGCATGCTATGTCGATGAGAAGGCAATCGGCGAGTTGATTCCGTGCACGTTAGAGGGCTGCGTGATGCGTATCTGCGATATTATTGCCTATCTTGGCAAAGACAGACAGGACGCAATGCGCCTGAATTTGTTAAAAGAATCACCATTTACCGCAGGTGCGATTGGCACCAGCAACGGTGAAATCATCAATAATTTCAGTGTCAATATTATCGAAAACAGTTATGGCAAAGATTATTTGAAAATGGATGAGGAATATTTTGACGCTTTGCGGCAGGCGAAAAAAGAAAATTACGAAATGATTTATAACAATAAGTCGCTCAACGATTTATATGAAAATGAAATCCGCCCAATGTTTGGTGAATTGTATGAGGAACTTTTGCGCCAGGCAGAAAGCGGAGACAAATCTTCTGTTTTTTACCGCCATCACATGGCATACATGGAGAAAAATAATTTTTATGTCAAATCACACGTCAGAAAGCCGTATGCCGAGCAGGAGAAAAATCAGCTTGTCGTCGATTATCTTGCCAGCATGACGGATGATTATTTTATTGCACTTTACCATTATTTGTTCCCAAAAGGAAAGCACGATGTCAAATTTGTCGGGTATTTTGATTTGTAGGAGTTTTCATTGACCCCATAGGATGTTTCGTGATAAAATGTGTTAGATACTAGGGTAAAAAGTACAAAAGGCGTTCGTGCCAGCACGAAAAGGCTTTTACACAATATTATTAGAATCAAATGAAGAAGGAGGAAACTAATTTTGAATAAGGAATTAGTCATCGTATTGGACTTTGGCGGTCAGTACAACCAGTTAGTTGCGCGCAGAGTCCGTGAATGCAATGTATATTGTGAAATTTATTCGTATAAAACGGATTTAGCAAAAATAAAGGAAATGAATCCAAAGGGCATTATTTTGACCGGCGGACCAAACAGCTGCTATGAGGATGGTGCTCCTTCTTATGACAAAGCATTATTTGAAATGGGTATTCCGGTACTCGGCCTTTGCTACGGCGCTCAGTTGATGATGCACGTGCTTGGTGGAACGGTGGAGAAAGCACCGGTTCGTGAGTACGGAAAAACCGACGTTCATGTAAATACCAATTCAGCATTGTTTACGGATGTCAGCGAAGACACCGTATGCTGGATGAGCCATTTTGATTATATTTCCAAGGTGGCACCGGGATTTGATATCTGTGCACATACGGCAGATTGTCCGGTGGCAGCCGCTGAAAATCCATCGGAGAAATTGTACGCCATTCAGTTCCATCCGGAAGTGCTTCACACCAAAGAGGGAACGAAAATGCTTTCCAACTTTGTTTACAATGTATGTCATTGTTCTGGTGACTGGCGCATGGATTCGTTTGTTGAGCATCAGATTAAGGCAATCCGTGAGAAAGTCGGCAATGGTCGCGTGCTCTGCGCTCTTTCCGGCGGTGTTGACAGTTCGGTTGCAGCCGTGCTTCTTTCCAGAGCCATCGGTGACCAGCTCACCTGTGTCTTTGTAGACCAGGGACTTCTCCGTAAAAATGAAGGCGATGAGGTAGAAGCAGTATTTGGCCCGGACGGCGACTATGATTTGAATTTCATCCGCGTCAATGCGCAGGATCGTTTTTATGAAAAATTAGCCGGTGTCGAAGAACCGGAGAAGAAGAGAAAAATTATCGGCGAAGAATTTATTCGCGTTTTCGAACAGGAAGCAAAAAAAGTAGGTGCTGTTGATTTCCTCGTGCAGGGAACTATTTACCCGGATGTTGTAGAAAGCGGCTTGGGTGGTGAATCCGCTGTCATCAAGAGCCACCACAACGTCGGCGGTCTCCCGGATTACGTTGATTTCAAAGAAATTATCGAGCCTCTCCGTGACCTTTTCAAAGATGAGGTCCGCAAGGTCGGTCTCGAACTCGGCATTCCGGAATACCTCGTATTCCGTCAGCCATTCCCAGGTCCTGGACTTGGAATTCGTATCATCGGCGAGGTAACTGCTGAAAAAGTTCGCATCGTGCAGGACGCAGACGCAATTTACCGCGAAGAAATTGCAAAAGCCGGTCTCGACCGCGACATCAACCAGTATTTTGCCGCCCTCACAAACATGCGCAGCGTCGGCGTTATGGGCGATGAGAGAACGTACGATTATGCCGTTGCACTTCGTGCCGTGAAGACCATTGATTTCATGACCGCAGAAAGCGCAGATATTCCGTTTGAGGTGCTGCAGACAGTAATGACGAGAATCATAAATGAGGTTAAGGGAGTCAATAGAGTATTCTATGATTTGACGAGTAAGCCGCCTGGAACGATTGAGTTTGAATAATTTATGCGCCTGAATGAAGCTAGAATTTATGCTTATTCCAAACAAATTTGTTTAGAACGTGGCAACGATTTGGCAACATTTTTTCCGTTATTCATTGAGTAAATTATTTTATTGCATATAAAAACCTTACTGATTTTCAGTTGTGAGGACTGAAGTCGGTAAGGTTTTTTTGTTGTGGTTTAGTAGATGAGATAAATAAAAAGAGGACTTTCATGTTAAGAAAGTCCTAAACGGAGCGGGGAGGATTTGAACCTCCAAGCGATGCCCAAATCATTTTTATCTTGTTCACTTTAAATGCCGATTAGTTGAAGAATCCACTCCGCATGCACCGCTCACAATCCAATCAAACAAATTCGTCATTTTGATATCTCCTTTCACAACAACCCAAGTTTGAATCGAGGTAAACAGGAGTGAAATATAATCAACAGGAAGTCCTGCTTTCGTGAATAAGATAATAATGATTATTAGCATAGTTATATCAATGTGCAAATTAATTTTATCAAATTAAAGCTTATTTGTCACGATGCTTTTTTTGGTAACATAGGAAAAATTTTACTTCTTCTGCAGAGTTTCCAACGCCGGATACTTATACCTCCACTCATCGTATTGCTCTTTGGTGATCTCCCCATGCTCCAGTTTGACTTTTTCTCGGAGCCATGTTTTGAGGTAGTCATTAAGCACTGAGTGAGGTTCTGTTATTGCCGGATCAAAGCAAAAGCAGATCTTGCCATCATTATCTTCGATGGTCAGACCATACATATCTTCTAATGCGAAGAATGTGTGCATGAGTCCCAAATAGTTGTCAATGTTTGGTACAGTTAATGCTTTTGTGTCAACTTCCAGCCTGTCAGCCATTTCTTTTATCAGTTCCTGTTTTGGAATGCGTGCTTCCGATTCGTACTGTGCCATGCGTACATCGGATGATTTGCCGTGAAAACCGAGCATTTCGCCAAGTTGCTTTTGTGTGAAGCCTTTTCGATTTCGGAAAAATTTGATCCTTTGTCCGATTGCCATGTTTATTTCCTCCATTTTCTTGTTCGTTGCCATTTTGTGGTTATAAATGCAATAATAAACATTTTTGTTTAGGTAGAGTATAGCATGAGGGAAATAGGATAGCAAGAGAAAACTAAACAAAAAAAGTTAATATTTTTCTGCAAACCACTTGACTTAAATTAAAATGTTTAGTATTATGTCAAACAATAACTTAAACAAATTAGGTTAGTATATGAACCTTAACATTGGAAGGGAGGTGATGCTGATGGAGAAGAATTTTATGACAGTTGAGGAAGTGGCGGAAGAGTTAAAGGTGTCTAAATCCTATGCTTACAAGGTGGTCCGGGAGCTTAATGCAGAGATGCGAGAGCTTGGCTATCTGACGATATCTGGGAGAGTGAATACCAGCTTCTTTCGCAAGAAGTTATGCTACAGCGAAGAAGGCTGACTGCTGTAGATACAGTGATCTTAGTGCAGCCGGAAAGGAGATGATGCTATGGCTGTGTATAAAGACGGTGATAAATGGCGTGTGATCTATCGTTATACCAACTGGCAGGGCGAACGAAAGCAGACGCAGAAAAGAGGTTTTAAGACGAAGCGGGAGGCGCAGCAGTGGGAACGGGAGGTGATGCTGAAAAGCGAATCGAAGCTTGATATGACCTTTGCCAGCTTTTTTGAAATCTATGAAGCGGATAAAAAGAAACGGGTAAAGGAAAACACATGGGAATCCAAAAGCCATATTATACGGACGAAGATACTGCCGTATTTTGGCAACCGCAAGATTGCGGAGATAGAGCCGAAGGATGTGATTGCCTGGCAGAGTAAACTTTTGGGATATCAGGGAGAGAATGGGGAAGTCTATTCACCCACATACTTAAAGACGATTCACAGCCAGCTTAGTGCGATATTTAATCATGCGGTGCGATTCTATCACTTACCGAGTAATCCGGCACAGAAAGCCGGTACGATGGGGTGTGAAGGACATAAAGAAATGCTTTTTTGGACGAAGGAAGAATATCTGAAGTTTGCGGATGTTATGATGGATAAACCAAGGTCATATTATGCATTTGAAATGTTGTATTGGTGTGGTGTCCGGATGGGAGAACTTCTAGCACTGACGCCGGCGGATTTTGATTTCGAAAGACAGACAGTGACGATCAACAAATCATATCAGCGTTTAAAAGGGCGTGATGTCATTACTTCTCCAAAAACGGTTAAAAGTAACCGCACAATCAAGATGCCAAAGTTTCTTTGTGAGGAAATGCAGGAATATCTGAGTATGCTTTACGGATTAAAGA